>Ga0114918_10000915_pt1 | contig 25936 bp, 17 predicted proteins | sample LantaG_FD_87015 | JGI IMG/M metagenome (GOLD analysis project Ga0114918, IMG submission 87015) | Deep subsurface microbial communities from Baltic Sea to uncover new lineages of life (NeLLi) - Landsort_02402 metaG | ecosystem: Environmental > Aquatic > Marine > Oceanic > Sediment | place...
AGTACCCGAAGTCGGTTTGCTAACCCGCAAGGGAAGCGGCTGCCGACGGTAAGCCCGATGACTGGCACTAAGTCGTAACAAGGTAGCCGTAGGGGAACCTGCGGCTGGATCACCTCCTTTCTAGGGATATACTAGAACCCAGCCTGGGGCTCTCGCTTTCGCGGGAGACTATTAAACAGGTCGGTGTATGTCAGGCCTTTCGCTGCAAGCTTAACTGTTTCTTGATATTGAGGCCCCGTCTTCGGACGGGGCTTTCTTTATTTACGTGGCGAGGGCATCCTGCCCTTGTGTCGCGTGGGCGTCCCGCCCATGTATCTGGGTCTATCCTTTTATCCTGTCAAAACTAAAACCACGAATGAACACGAAGAACCACGAAGAAATCCAAATAATCAATAATCAATTTAATGCCCTTTTCTATTGCAGGTTACCACCCCAGCCGATATTATTAATATATTCAAAGTTTTCTATACTTATATTGGATTTTAATATGATTTCTTCAAATCTTATAGAAACCGTAAGGGCCTGTGCAAAAGATTTCGGCGTCAAGAGTGTGTGGCTGTTCGGCTCGGCTTTAGGGGATGAGGACAAAGCCATAGATATAGATTTGGCCGTTGAAGGACTTGTTCCTGAGAAATTCTTCGATTTTTACGGCCGGCTTTTCTTCGAGCTACCCAAACCGGTAGATCTTGTTGACATGGAGCAGGAGCAGCCGATTACCGCGATAATACGGTCAAGTGGAGTACGTATCTATGAGCGCTGAGTCGGATTATATCCGTGCCGAACGGGATAATATTCTGCGTACTATAGATATGATTGAGGATTTAACCGCCCAGGAAGAACTCTCGACTTATGAAACAATCGCATTGGGCAAGCTTTTGCAGGATGCCTATACGGGTATAGAGCGAATCTTGCGAAGCAAATTGGAGCAGCAAGGTTTCAAAATTCCAAAAACTGATAGCTGGCATAAAGAGGTCCTTCTGACATCTCAAAAGAAATCTATAATTTCTCAACAACAGTTTGAAGCCCTTCGAAAACTGCTCGTATTTCGCCACATGCAAATCCACGGCTACGGCTATATGTTAGATGAACATAGGCTTCGAGAGTTAGCTATGCCGGTTCCTGCCGTTTGCAGGGATTTCCTCAGTAACATTTCATAGGCCATTTGCCATAGCAAACATCGAAGATCCGGCATTTCTTGGACAATAATCAATAGACAATAGTAAATAATCAATACGAAAAACCTTGTTTTTCGCCTGTCAGCCCCGTTTTTGCACTTTTTTCATAAATATTCAACTTTTTCCAATTTTATAGGTAACAATTTCCACGTGAGATACGCTGTACATTAAAACAGGACAGATTTTGTTATCTCATGGGGTAAACACTCTGACAAACGCTGTAAATAATGACTGGACGTTTATGAAAAGTGAATAGATGGCCGGAGACCAAAAAAATCAGGAATTAACCGCCGATGAACGCTGATAAACGCAGATTTGTGAGTAGCGCGTAGGGTATGCACGGCACACCGTTGGGCTGATGAACACGGTTTAAATATAAAGGATAATATCTGAGTAAATGTTGTAAATCCTGTCTAAGAAATATAACCACAGATGACGCAGATGAACGCAGAAAAAACAAAAAATCGCAAATCGAAAATCATAATTCGTAAATAAAAAAGCGTATTTTTTCGCTTTTCAGACCCGTTTTTGAACTTTTATTTCTTCATCCTGAGCGAAGACGAAGGATTTTTTCATAAATCTTAAAATTTTCCCAAAATTATAGGTAACATTTACCACGTGAGATATGCTGTCTTATTAAAAGGACAGCTTTAGTTATCTCATGGGGTGAAGCTACTTATAAACACCCTAAAAAATAAAAAGTTGGATTTTCTTTGTTTCAGACTTTTAAAATGGCTATAATATTAGCCAGCAACATTGAGGAAGCAGCAGATGATGGAATTAATGGGCGAGTTTCTTCAGAGGTTGAGAGATTTCCCTTTTTGAAAGGAAACTAGCGCGATTATATCTTATGGGAATTCAATAATATGGTTGACAAAGTATCAAAATTAATAGTGATTATTTTGTTTTTTGTGAGCATCCTGATTGCAAGTTACTATGCCTATACATATCCTTCTGATTCTATTCAACGTGCACTTGCAATTGGAGCTATAGGTTCGCTTATAGCATCTTTATTTTATGGAATATTGATGTTCGTTTTAGTTAGGGAATCTTCTGATGAGAAAAAGTTATTTCTTAAGTATCTTAAAGAATTCGAAAATCGCGAACTGAAAGGAATCAGGAATATTAGAGCTAAAAGCGAATTTGCTCCAGAATTTTGGATTTCACTACTCAATACATCCACTACCATTCTTGACCTCAGCGGTCATGCACTTTCGAAATGGTGCGAAGAACCGTATCGACCCTACTTCATAACAACTCTAAAAAGAGTTGCAGAAAATGGGAAAGTACGTATTTTATTGATGAAACCTGATGGACAAACACACCTTCACCGTCAAAATCTTATTGGTGTATCTTATAATAATAGGATTCAAACAACTTTAATAACAATAAGAGAAGAGGTAATCGATGAACTAATTGAACCATTTCACAAAAATATTATGATGAAGTGGAATGGTAGTGCTGAATTTCACAATGTATTTATTAGGACGGATACTACAATGTTGATTACTCCTTATCTTGCTACAATGAATAGTCAAGATGCTATACAATTAGTGCTTAATCCACAAAGTCAGTTTGGGACAATGTATCTCAATGACTTTGAAAAATTATTTAATCTTTCAGAAAACATATTATGAAAACAGAAGATTCAAAATTAAAAAATGATATTTCATCAGATGGTATTTTCTTTACTGATTATTTTTCTGTAAAAGAAGAGATTAGAGCAGAAAACAAATACTATACAAGAAGTTGGAATAAAGAATATGCAATACGTTACGTCTTCAACATAAATGAAGCTGTTGTAGAAGCTAGCTTTTTTAAACATTTCAGAGACAACGTTTTCATTAAGAGCGTAATAGAACTTCCTTTGAGTTATGGCTGTGCTATTGGTTGTCGGTTTTGTGCATCATCGAAATTGAAGTATATTCGATTCCTTTCTTACGATGAGATTTTTAATATCTTTAAATATGTAACTTACTATCATATACCTAAAAAAACCTCTGTGTTTCGTGTGTCATTTGCAGGGATTGGTGAGGGAGCCCTGATGCCCGACCTAATTGAGAAAATAACTCTACGAATTGTTGATATGTATAAAAATTGTGTATTTACATTTACTACAAGTGGATGTGATCCAAAATTTATTCTCTTTATCAACAAACTATCTAATAATATCCCCGTGCAATATCTACAGATATCATATTTACACCATGATATTAATCTATTATCGAAAGTCATACCTAAAGCTACTGATTTTAGTTTCGATTTCGAAAAAACGGTTAAAATCTTGGAATATACCAACATTCCAATACGATTGAATTACGTAGTTATAAGAGATTTCAATGATGAGCTGACTGTTGCATCCAAGATTGCTCATCGTATACGGAACTTAAAGAATATTACAGTTCGTATTTCACGTATGAATGAGACAACGCCTAGTCGAGTAAATAAATTAAAGCCACCATCAATGGACCAATTAGAAGACATTCACAAAATATTTGATTCTGAAGGTATAGCAGCATATATATTTGCTTCTCTTAATGACGATAATTTAAATTGCGGACAATTAGCAGGAAAATATTAATAATATTTATTCCTGTGCCAAATAAAAACAATATTGTGAAACTTAGGAAAGCTACCCATTTTTATTAACTAGGGACAGCGGGGCTGTTGAAAAATATGAGATTGCTTCGTCGCTACGCTTCTCGCAATGACAAAAGGATCATTTTTGCGTCATTGCGAGTGATTCGAAGAATCTCGCGGCAATCTCAGGCGTTACAATGAGACTTTTTCAACAGCCCCACAGCCACCTGTTAATGATTGCCGAAAAGTGTGACAGTTACTATTAAAACTCTTGCGTAGGGCCTGACAAATGATTCTTGATACTATATTTTGTAGAATGGATTGAATTTTGAGGTATAATATGACAGAAGAAGAATTGAAAACCTATCGTCATATGTTAGAAAAGCTTGAGGAGGCTCATCGAGCCAATGAAACCCCAGAACAAGGAATGGCTAACTTTGGAAAATTTATAAAAGATACCAGTATTTCGGATACGTCCAACATGACGAAAAAGATGCAGCAGATAGTAGAAGAGGAATTAAAGCATATCCCAGATGAGCCAAGACCTCAGAATGAACTGAGAATGAATTATCAGACACGACGCATGCATAGCTTGGGCAAGAAGGCAGAATCTAAGCAAACAGCTAAAGATGTCTTGGATGCATGTACTACGCACCTGAAAGCCGATTATCCTGACTTTCAATTCAAGCACGATGAGGACTTCTTTGACAAGTGTAGCTAATTCTCCATGCACTCGAGACTATCCTTATTAAAAGTCAATTGAAAGCGAGTCTAATGCGAAAAATTGCTTGCAGACATATTGTTGGGCCCGATGAGCAGACGAGCTTATCAGATTTAAATGACATGATCGAGAAGTTAGGAGTTTCAGAACAAGACGTTATTTCGGTCCAGCATGTTTATTACCCATGTATTAGCCCATCGGATAGAAATCCAGACAAGGTTAATGTTTATACTTACATTTTCTTTTGGTCAGATTAGAAGCTTGATTCTTGATCGAGACTGAGGATGGAAGCATGGGTCGGGAGTTTTAAGAAGAACTAGGGACTGTCCCGAACGCCGTTACGTTAAGGGGCTTTCGACCTGATTTCCAATCTAATTTCAAGGATTTTTTGGCTTAACGGACCTCCATTCAGGACTGTCCTTTGTAAAACCTTCCGGTTACAGAGCTTTATTTTTTGTATTTTCTTTATTTATTATATTTTCTGCCCAATGATATAAATCAATACAAAACGATAGAAAATGTGGTACATTCTCAGGGTTATAACCTCCAACCGCATAAAAATCACCGTCAGACAATCTTTCAGTCACATCGTTTTTGTCATTCCTAATAGGTAAAGGGTACTTACCAGCCCAAGTAACATATCGACCTAAAAAACGCAAAATATACTCTTGATCAAGATCTATCTTAAATCCAGCACGATTTGCTAAATCAACCAAGTTGTGACCAAGAAGCTTCTTTGGAATTTTAGATTCCGTCTGTATTTCCAATCTTATTTTCTCTTCAAAGCGAAAAACAATGACTGATTTCAGTATGTTCTCAGAAGCAAGGGCGCACATTAGAAAGAATGTTGGATCAAGAGAAGGATCTATTCTGAATGATTTTTTTGTTCTCAACATCTCTTTAATTTTTTTATGTCTTTGTTTTATATACGGTAAAAGAATTTGCGCCACATAAATATGTTGTTCTGCCGTTCCTAACCATTGTTTTGGATTGGTTGCAACCTGGGCAAATAGCTCAAGGTTAGATGGCCATCCAACATTACCGTATTTACATTGCTCGGTTTTGAAACTCATATAATCTCTTTATGCTAAAACGTTCAATAGTCTCGGTCGTGGAATTGCGGGAATAACATACTTATTTCAAAACGATAAACACACTCCAAATTCATTAATAATTTGGTAAAGATAGCATATTCTATCAAATCCATTTTTAATAGCCATACATGAAAAATATTTCGCTTCTTTGCTTGACAATCATAAATCTACTCTACTCCACTGGGATTTTCAGTCATTAATCCTTGGGATAATTCTGTGAACATCATACTCAATTCACATTAATTATCCATGTAAATCAGCGAAATCCGCGGCCTTTATAATATGAGATCCGTTCGACGTTGTTCAGGACAAGCTTACAATTGACGATTGACTATGGCTAAGCCATAAATTGTCTATTGATTTTTTCTCGGTGTCCTCGGTGTGCTCTGTGGCAAATTCTAAACCGTGTAAATCAGTGAAATCAGTGAATTCGTATTTCGTGCTTAAATACAAAGAAATAATAAAAGATTTCTTGACAAAGGCCAATAATGTGTTATACTTAATATGTATTATATAAAGATTGGAAATCTTTAGGCCCCAGACGAAGACAACTAACCTTTAGAACTTTTCCGTTTAGTAATTTTACCTGCGAAGGAGCAAGGATGGCTAAAAAACTAAAAACTTCGGCTGACGGCAGGAAATGCGCGTTTCCGCACTGCGAGAATCTCTTGAGTATCTATAACCATGCGGACTACTGCCATATACATCGTGAAAAAACAGCGTCTCTGAAGGAATTGATTAAGATTCCATACCACCATCTTGCATAACGTCGATTTACTATTTACGATTGACTATTGGCTATTGCTTTATTTATCAGAGTAATCAGTGTAACTTGTGACATAGGTATCCGCGTCTAAATCCAAAACCGTGTTAATCAGCGTTAATTCGTGGTTAATCAAATCCGCGAAATCTGTGGTTTTGTCTATCAGCTTTTTGTTCTTCGCCGGGTAAACATATCGTAGAGAATAGGCATGACGATAAGCGTTAGAATGCCGGATATTAGAATCCCGCCTACTGAGGCGATTCCAACGCCATTACGCATTTCAGCACCTATTCCTCTGCCAATCGCCAGCGGGAGCATCCCTAAAACCGCGGCCAGGGTTATCATCATAATAGGTCTGAATCGCTCACATGCGGCGGTAATCATCGCCTTGTGGATCGGAACGCCTTCTGCGACGTGAACATTGAACTGGTCCATAATCAAAATGGCATTGTTAACTACGATACCAATCATCATAACAACACCCATTAAGACAAACATCGAAATATCCTCGCCTGTCAATGCAAGCGCCCACATTACGCCAATCAAAGCTAACGGCAATGTTGTCAGAATAAGCCAGGGCTGTTTAAATGACTCAAGGATAGCCGCGAGTGTTAAGATTACAAGAATTACAGCAATCAAACCGGCTTCGCCGAATGCGGCGTTAGCCTCGTCCATAGTCTCGTATATACCTGTAAACTTATAGCTGTAACCGGGTGGAAAATGTCCCTTGGTATCAATTTCGCTGCTGATTAAATCCACGGCGGTTCCAAGTGGCATATTACTGCCAAGGTTGGCAAAAACCTTAACGACTCTCTGCTTGTCTGTACGCGTAATCTGGATGGGTGCGATACGTTGATTTATATCCGCTAAACTGGATAGGGTGACAGGTTTGCCGGGCGCGCCGGGAAACATGAATTTTTCGATCTGCTGCTTGCCCTGCTGGGCGGCGAATTTTACAACGATATCGTAATTGCGATCGCCCTTCTTAAATGTCCCGGCGTCCAATCCTTCGAGATTTGCACGAAGCGCCATACCCAAACCCACCGCCGGGATATTCAAGTCGGATAAAACAGCACGATTCGGCAGGATGGCCAGCTCCGGCTTGCCTGTTCTTACGGTAGTGTCAACATCTTCAAGCCCATTAATCTCACTGGAAAGCTGCCGGGTTTGAGTTGCAAGGCTGTCGAGAGTTGCAAGCTCCCGGCCGGCAATCTCTAATTCGATATCCTGGCTTTGTCCGCCAATCACAGTCGGTTGTGTTACCGTCAGAATAGCCTCGGGATAACCCGTTAGGCGATTGCGGACTTCGGATTGGAGGTCGTCAATACTAAGCTGCCTTTGGTCGCGGTCACTGAATACCAGTAGAATTTGTGCCAGATATACACCCTGCGTGGACTGGCCGATGATTCCTTCGACTTTTCCGATAGAGGTAAGTATATGTTTGAGTTCGGGCAAATCGCGGAGTCTTTCCTCGACATCCTTGACCCTGACCGTTGTCTTTTCCAGGTCATACCATGTAGGATATTCCATTTTGACAAATAACTGGGCCTGGTCAGGCTCTGTAACGAATCCGAATCCGAGCTTGCCTGTCAGCGACAGGGCATGAATAAAAAACAGTATGACCAAAGCCAGTGTCGCAAATGCGGCGGTTTTATGCTTTTCATTGAAAGATAAAAGACGGCGGTATCCAGCGATAATCGAACCCAGCAGGCGATTGAATCGGGTTTCCATACCAACAATCAAACCCTTTCTCTCGGCCTGCCTGGGTTTTAGCAAAATTGAGCACAGGATAGGTGTCAACGTGAAGGATATAAACAAAGATACCGCCGTCATTATGACCATGCTCATGGCTAAAGGCTTCATGAACAATCCAATCATACTGCCCATTATGGCAACCGGAAACAGCACTACTATATTTGTTCCGGCACTTGCAAGAACCGCAATAAATGCTTCGCTGGCCCCAAGCCTGGAGGATGATTTGACATCGCCTGTTTTATCGAGCCTTTTGACTATTGCTTCCAAAACGACAATAGAGTTTGTAACAAGGACGCCAACCGACATACCAATAGCAATCAATGTGGAAATATTCAGCGTGAATCCGACCATTTGCATGAAGAATAATCCGATGATAATGGTCAGGGGCATAGTGACAGCCACTACCATTGTCGCGCGTATGTTATAAAGAAAGAAAAATAGAATTAGAGCTGTTAGAAAAATACCCTCGGCCACATTCAGCCAGGCACTTTCAACTGTAGCCTCTATAAAACGTCCGTCATCACTTACCCATACAAGCTCCATGCCCCCGGGCAGCTCTTTGGTAAGCTTGTCCATCTCTGATTTGACGCCATTAACAACGCGAACCGCATTGGCCTCGGCTTTCTTTTTGATCTTAATATAAATACAGGGTTTGCCGTTGATATTTGCCTTTTGGCGTAATTCCTCGGTAGCCATTTGGACCTGGCCGATGTCACGAATGTAACACCGCTGATTATCTTCATTCGCTATTTCGAGACCACCAATATCGTCAACATCTTTACATTCGGCATCGAATTTAACCGTGAACTCGCGGCCCGATTCCTTAATATGGCCCGATGGAATTAACCTTACACTATTTTGAATCGCTTGAACCACAGCATTGCTTGCCAGACTTTTGGCTGCTAATTTGTCACGATCAATTACTATGTGAACTTCGCGCTTGGCCCCGCCAACCAGCTCGACGTCGGCAACACCGGAAATAACTGTGATCTTATCTCTGAGCGTATTGTCGGCAAAGTCATACAGCTCATCCAAAGAAACTTCTCCTGTCAAAGCAAGGTTGGCGATAGCTTTGGCATTGATATCAAATTTCAGAATCTTGGGATCTTCGACATCTTCCGGGAAATCAGCCTTAATCAAATCCAGTTTCTCGCGAACATCTGTCGCCGCTATATCCACATCTACGCCGAGATTAAATTCCAGAAGACTCAGACACACATTCTCCATACAGGCGGAACTAACGTGTTTGAGCCCGTCGATAGTAACGATCTGGTCTTCTATTCGCTTGGCCACGTCCGTTTCAATCTGCTCCGGAGTGGCGCCGGGATATATTGTCGTTACCGTAATATAGGGCACGTCCATCTTGGGCATTAATTCAAGGCCCATTTTTAAGTATGAGTTCAGGCCCAGAAGAGTTAATCCGATTATCAGGCAACTCATCGCAATAGGTCTTTTTATCGAGACATCGGAAAGAAACATTAGTTACCCCCCTTTTGCACGGAAACAACCTGGCCATCCTCAAGCATATCCTGCCCCATACTTACGACTAAACTTTGTTCGTTTAACTTATTGCTGATAACTTCAGTCCAACCATCGTTTTCAATTCCGGTTTGTAATTCCACCATCCGGGCTTTGTCACCACTGACAGTAAAAACAATGGCTTTACCTTCTCGTCGCTGGATTGCTGTTGAGGGTACTGACAATCCCTGCTTTGACTCTAAAATAACTCTGATCTGAGCCATTGCACCGGGGGCAATACTTGCCGAAGCATTATCAATAAGGCACTTAACCTCGAAAGTTCTAAGTTTGGGGTTGATCGTCGGACTTTTATAGCTGACAGGAAATTGTCCCAGATTTTTATCCGATACAATCACTTCAATCATTGTTTTAGCGGATATTACTTCGGAATAGTAACTTGCAGGCAGATATGCGCATGTCTCTATTAAAGATATGTCATCGATACGTACGACAGGCACGCCGGGGCTGCCCATTTCCCCTGGTTCCAGCAAACGCACGCTTACTTTTCCGCTGACAGGTGCGTAGATAGTCGTGTCCGCCAGATTCTTTTGAGCAATGACCAGAGCGGCTTTGGCCTGATCCTCCTTCGCTGCCGCCAGATCAACCTGGGTTGCAGACAATTTCTCGGAGGCCTGCAACTGCAGGTATTCCGATTCCTGTTGCTCAAAAGCATCTGCGGTCACGGCCTGCTTCTCGAACAACCGCTTGAAGCGATCATAGTCGAGCTTTGTCTTGTGAAGATCCGCCCTGGTTTTCTCCAGATTTGCATTGGCCTGTTGTTTCGCATACTGGGCGACCCTGAGACTGTGACGGCTTATCTCAAGGTTCTCTTTGAGATTGGCCGCGTCTGTTTGAAAGAGTTTGGTTTCGTTGGCAGTAACTGCGTCACCCTCATCTACGAAGATAGTCTCAAGGACCCCGGGTATCCGCGGCGAGACCATCGCAGAGTTCCTGGCTTCCAGATTGCCCTGTACGGCGAGACTTCGCTGAAACTCTCGAATGGCCACCGGTGTCGTGACCACGGCAGTGCGCTGCTCCGGCATCGTTTGCCCGGGCGAATCGGCCTTTCCGTCGCCGGCGCGATTTTTCAGGTAATACCCCCCTGCCCCTATCACGGCGATTACAATCAGGACAATGGCGAACCTGCCCATACGCCCTGCTTTAGCGGGTTTGATGTTTTTCTTAGGATTGGCCGTCATGCTGTGCCTCCTCGTAATCAATTTCTGTTTGTCCCATCGCATTCACAAGTGTTGCGATAGCCACCTGGACCTGGAATTGGGAGTTGATTCTCACCATCTGGGCAAGATCTTTCTCGGCAACGACCGACAACAAGTCGGATGCGTCCACCAGACCTTCCTGCCATTGCTGATAGACCTGATCGTAATGAGCTTTGGCCGCTTTGTCGTTGTACTCGACGAGAACAATACTATCCTGGGCTAACTGGAGGTTCTGATATGCCCGGAACACTTCGAGCATCAGAGCCAACGTGGTCTGTTCACGCTGCAGCGCAGCTTTCTTAACATTCTCCTTAGCTGCTTGGTATTCGTTGATGTTGGCAAAGCCGTTGAACACGGTCAGCACGCCTGAGAGTCCCATCATCCAGTAACTGGGGTACCTCTGAAAAGCATCGGTTGTATTGACACGATTGGCAAAGCCTTTTAGAGACGGCAGAAAACCGGTCAGTGCGAGTTTAACCTTCTCTTTCTCAATCGCGATCTCACGATCGGCGATGCGGAGCCGGGGATGATTGAGCAGAGCCTCGGCGATCAAATCATCCAGCTCTCCCTGCGGCGGTGTCGGGGGCGGACTCGGAGACAGTTGAATCGAGCCCAGCGGCGAGAGCCCCATAGCCATGAGCAACTGCCCTTCGGTTTGATTCAGGAGCTGCCGGATGCGCTTTCGCTGCAGCTTCTGCGATTCAAGGTTGACATGAGCCAGATCGCTCTGCCATGCAAAGACGAGTCCCTCGGCTTGATAATCCTGCAACTGCTCGGCGAGTTTTTCGGCCGCACGAATCCGGCTGTCAAGAACCTTCTCGATTTCCTCAAGGCCAAGGCAGTAGTAGTAATATGTTGTTACCTGCAGAACGATCATCTGCCGCGTATAATCGGCGGCAATCTCCGCGATCTCCTCGCCGCGTTTGTGCATGGAATACATAAACCACGTGGACGGATTGAAGACAGACATCTGGATATTTAAGGTAATATCACGAATCCGTTCGTCATGCATCGGCTGCGAGTGCTCGCCGGTGACTATCTCAGGCTGAGGATCCCAACGGGTATAGTTGTAATTCAGATTGACCTGGGGGAGAAACCGGGCAAAAGACACATCCCGATTCAGCTTAGCCACCCGCTGCCGCATCTCGGCGACGCGGATGTCCAGATTGTTCTGAAGGGCCGCGTCGATGCAATCCTGCAGATTAAGGGACTCTTTGCCCGAGAGCACTTCTTCAGTCCGCCGATCCAGCAGGAGCTGGTAGTTCTCAGCATGTTCCTGCCGGATTTTTTGCCCGTCGAAGCTGCTGCAGCCCGCCAATGTCACTACGGCCGCCACCGCAGCGCAGATGCTTATGCTCATCCTGTTAGTCATTACCCTGATCCTCCGGCAGCAAAAGTCCGCCTATAAAGAGTTGCTCGACCTTGTCGAACATGTCCTTCGCCTCGGCTTTGTCAAAACGACCGGCGATTTCAAAGGCTAATGTCTCTATGGTCGAACTGATGGCATTTGTCGTGATGGCCGGATTCACACGACGAAAGATGCCCTTGCGTATTCCGGCCTCCAGGATCTGCTCCAATCTAGTGTTCAACGCGGCATCGAAATTCTCCCTTTCCCGTCTTTTTGAAAGCTTTGCGCCCTTGATCCCCAGTTCTGACACATACAGTTTTATAAACTCGGCTTGCTCTTCGAGTAATGTGGGTATATACCGAATGAAGTTGGTCAAACGCTCAACTTCAGTTCCCGGGGCATCCAAAATGGCCGTCAGTGTGCCTATAATTTTCTCGCCGCAGCTACCTGTCAACTCTTCGAAGAGCATCTCCTTGCTCTGGAAAAAATTGTACAAAGTGCCAACGGCAAACTCCGACACCTCAGCGATCTGCTGCATCGAGACATTGTGGAAACCTCGTTCCGAGAAAAGCTTCAACGCCGTATCAAGGATTTCCTGCCTGTGCCGCAATCGTTCCCGCTGCTTGCGTGATAACTGTTTCTTAGCCATCTGAATACCCTGCCACTGTTATTCATTGAGTATTACCTCATACATTGATTACATAATCATATTATGACTATATATTCATAAAATGCAAGAAAAATTCATTGTTTTTCTTTAAATAAACCATAAAGCCTTTATCGGAAGATGTTTAAGTGATATAAATCTTCAATAGTGATCCACGATATGCCCACGGCCTCACACGTGCTACAGTCATGATGACCGTTAGGGTGATGTGGCGGAGGCGGCGGCTTGGGTGGATGCCGGGGGCCGAAGGTTGCGTTTTTAATGCAGCGCGTTTCGCGGCAGGAAAAAGCTGCCGGGGCCGATGCCGAGGTCGTCAGGATAAGGCTCGCCGGTTTCCGGGAATTGGATGACCTTCATGGTCAATGTATCTAAGGACGAAAAACTCTCTACATGCCCATCCGTGTAGCCGGCGTGCAATTTCATCTCGGGTACATCCGAATCGGCAACGCCTTCGCGGGACCAATACGCCGAGGAAAGCTGCGTCCCATCCGTGATTGAAGCTCCGTCAAACTTCTCGCAACTACCGTAAGAGTACAAGCTTCGAAAATGGTTATAGCCAAAGTAATCACTCACCAGCAGTTTGCTACAGTATCGTCCGGATGCGGAACTTTGCGGCCCCCTGAAAAGATAGTCCCTTTCTTCGAGGTAACCGGTATAGTTCCAGTAAAAGCAATATGTCCCGCTGACCGGATCCTCCCCCATCGGTGTTTCAGGATTGTCCCACTCGTCGCCGGCATCCCATACTTCCTGAAGGTAATCGTATCTTCGAGGTGCGTTGGGGCAATACATCATGCCGGCATCCTCAATATAAGGCCGAAGGTAAGCACTCATGGAACGATGGAAACGGGGGCTGCGCGCCTGATGAGCCGTCAACATCATCGGTTCCGCCCAATTCCATGCGACGTTCCCTAAGGTCGCAACCGATTCCGGATACTGCTCGTTATTATCCGAAGCAAAAAGGCTTACTCCGCTGACAATCCCGCGCTGGTTGCTGGTGCCGATCAGCGTTCGGGCCTGATACCTGACCTTACCCAGTGCCGGCAGCAAAATGCCCATCAAAGCCGAGATTATGGCAATGACCACCAAAAGCTCTATTAGCGTAAATGCTTTTGGCTTGCTCATAATGGCTCGTTTCCTTTCTCGGTCTCGACATATGATACACATGTACGGCCTTGTGTTCTATTAATTTTATCTCACCCTATTATTTTCAGTAGTCTTTGAAGTTTCTCATCCACTTCGGCCAGTTTTCCAGTTGTACTATTTGACAACCTCCATCTAATACCCCAGCTTGCCCCAGGTCGCCTTTTGCAGCCTCTGCAGGTCATATAAGCCATCCTCGGTCCGCGGCTCAAATCTCATGTCTATGAAGCTGCCGCCGGGCAACGTGGCGTTTATCAAATCCATGGTTTCTGCGCCCCTCCATTTCCAGTACTCGACATGCCCATCGGCCATCGAGAGAGTTATGCCCTGTTTGTGGTCAACTAAAGGAATACCACCAGCCAGGCTCCAGCCTGGATAAGCGTATTGGACATTAAAAGCCGGATAGGGATTGTCGCCATAGTCTACAAAGATCGCACGTTGTCCCGCGGATGGACTGACAATATCCGAAAGCTTCCTGAGCCAAAGCACTGTGCGTCCGATGCGTTTGCTATTAAAGAAGCTCTCACGTGTCTCATCAGGACTTTTGCCGTTGGCCGCACAGACAATTGCATACGTTACAGGTTGGTTGGGTTTACCCCGCGGGCAGCGGTAGACGCCGGTATCCCTGGTGTAGGCCCACAATGCGCCACGACTGTTCATGTTGTTAGGATCGGATGCCGAGAAGCCGCTCTGATCCACCCACGGAGGGCCCCATATGTCCCAGGCAGGACCATACGCCCTGCCGTTGACGATGTTCTCATCGTTGTCTTCGGCGTACATAATCCACGCTAAGGTGAGCTGCCTGAGATTGCTCAGACAGACTGCACGCTGGCCTTGTTCTTTTGCACTGCGCAATACTGGTATGAGCAGCGCGAGCAACAGAGCAATCACTGCAATGACCACCAAAAGCTCGATTAGCGTAAATGCTCCGGGCGATTTTTGTTTCGCATGACGAGGCCCGTTCCGGCGACCAACAGGTTTTAGCACAGTTCCGCCGTACATCATAACTCCGCATTCACATAGATGACCCACTTAGTATAATAACTATTTCTTAGTTATTAATAAAATCTTTTAAGATTTATTCTGTCCTGCATCTAATTAGTTGCCAGTTCCTCTGACCACTCTGTCTCGTTGCCGAACTGATCGCGTGCCTTAACACGGAAACGGTTGCCCCGCCCCGCGCTGTCCACAATAACTTCGTAATTACGTTCTATTTGCCATCCACTGCTTAAGCCGGCTTCCGTGGTACACTCGAAGAAATACTCGACTGGTCCGCTGGTATCCGTTGCCTCGGCCGCTATCATCTTTATCCAATACTCTGTTATTCGATTACTTCCCAATACAACCTCTTCTCTCGGCCCACCGTAAAGTTCCCATTGAGCCGGATTGGGCTCGGGCGGGTCGGTTTCATACTCCGGAAACCAGTAAAGCAGAGCAATGCTGGCCTGGCAGGTTCCGCCGTAAGCTCCCATGTTGATGCGCAGGTTTATGCCTTGTTCGTTTATTGGACCGTGCGAAATGCTCATCGGCTCATCGCCCAGCGGACAGGTCGGATCGCCCGCATCTATACATGGGCTCGTAATATGGTCCCATGTCCAGGATTCTTCGTATGTGCTCCAGCGCCAGCCTTCGCTCATCAAGTGGTAATCACCATCGGCTGCATCGACGAACAGCGGATCGCCGCTTATGTTGCCCACTCCCGGAGCTTCGTCTTCAAGACAGCTAAACCGTACCTCGCACTGGAACAGGTCGCCGTCTCTATTGTTCCATAAAATGCAATTGCTTATGTCAGGATTCGAATTCTCATAAGCGGCTATGCCGAAATCATTATCCACAATTGTCAGGTTTCTAATCGTAGGGCTGCTGCCGTAGTTGAGTGATATTGCTGTGCTGCTGTTTCTGATGATGAAATTCTTCAGCACGCTATCGGATCCTTCGCCGGTATGGAAGGTAACACCATCCACATCATCCCTCTCTGTTGTGGTACCAATTCGGCTGGTTCTCCAGGGAGCCTCAATTATAGCCGCACCTTCGGTTCCGGCAACTGTTATGGCCTTACCCGTAAAATCGATCTTGGAGTACACTCCCGGCCGGACAAGAACCATCTGACCGTCTTTTGCTACATCAATGGCTTCCTGGATAGTATCGAACGGACGAGCTTCGGAGCCATCTCCCTGAAGGCCGTCCTGCTCCGGATTGTCAAGGCCATAATTATCGACATATATTATACCCTGGAACTCGTAGGCACCCATATCCACACGTCCACTGACTACGCGCGGATTGCCATCAATGTCTTTTTTGTCCGGTCCGGGTGCATAGTTTGGATCACCGGCATCGACACATTGTGACGATGGTGCGATCCGCAAGTCGTCGTCTTCGGTGCCGGGTATGTCGTCTGGGCCATCCGGGTCTGCGAACAGCGGGTCGGCGTCAATGTTGCCTGTGCCAAGCCAGCCGCCCCGGATGTTGCTGTAGGAGATAGCGATTATTGATTGGTCGTTAATCCATATTACATTGCCGTCATCCCAAAGGATGCAGTCGATGATCCCGGCAGTGCTCTGGCCCCACTGATTGCGGGAGTTGAAACCAATGGCGCTTCCATCCTGTGCCGAGTTTCCTGTGAACGTGCAGTTGGTCAAAGTCAAGTCACTTTGACTGTTGTACATCCCGCCACCGTAAGAGTTAGTCTGGTTCGCAGTGATTAGGCAGTTGTTCAGGCTCAGGTTACTATTACCGGTATTGTACATCCCACCGCCGTAATCATACCCCGAGTTCGCGATGAGCGTGCAGTTGGTTAAAGTCAGATTGCTGCTATCGTTGTACATACCGCCGCCGTAATACGACAAGTTTTTGATTATTGAGCAGCCGGTAAGGTTCGGCTCGCTGTTGTTAAAGCATACTCCGCCGCCGCCATAGTCTGCCGTGTTTTCACTGAATGTGCAGTTGTTCAGGCTTGGTTTGCTGTCACTGATGTACAGCCCACCCCCACTGTCCTCTGCGGAATTGGCGGTGAAAGTGCAGTTGATAAGCACCGGTGTTCTCTGGGAATCTTCGTCCGATTCGTCGGCACTTGATTCGGCCGCCGCATAGCTGTTTATACCGGCGCCGGTTTGTGCCAGGTTTCCGGTGAATGTGCAGTCGGTCACGCTTAGGCTGCCGTGACCGTTGTGTATCCCGCCGCCGCGATGTGACGAGTTTTCCTCGAATGTGCAGTTGTTGAGACTTAGATTGCTCTGATAGTTGTATATTCCGCCGCCCTCGGTTCCGGAGGAGTTCTGCGTGAATGTGCAGTTGACAAGTGTCGGACTGCTGTAGTAGTTGTAAATCCCGCCGCCATAATACTGTGCCGAGTTCTCACTGAACGTACAACTGATAAGCTGCGGCGATCCGTACTCATTGAGCAATCCGGCGCCGTTACGATTGGTGAATACGTCGGCATTGCCGCCTGTGATTGTGAATCCGTCAAGGACGGCGGTTTCGTCGGCTCCACTGCCGGTCACAACATGGTGACTGTTCTCCGCCCTGCCGGCCTCACTCGCCGGACCATCAGGATTGACCCGGTCATTGGCGCTCAAATCGCCGCTCAGAATCGTCTCATACAGGTTGATATCACGCGCATCAGGCTCAGCCTCTCCGGCGCCTGCATATCCCCCTTTAATCGTAACACCGGATAGTAGTTGAAACGTATCCGTCCGGTCGCCGGATGCTGATATTCGGATTCCGATCCGTCCCGCTTGTTCAATCCGGAGATCGGGCTTGTAGATGCCGTTTGCCACACGGATTTCATCGCCAATGCTTGCCTCAGCAAGAGCAGCCTGTAAACAACAGAACGCATCGGCCCAGTTTGAGCCGCTACCGGAAATCAGTGCACCGTCGTCAACGTAGATGACCTCTCCTGTCACAGCCGTGCATGAAGCCGCCAGCAGAAACAGTGCGCACAGCAGCGATCTGATATGATTTGCCTTGCTTCGCATCTTCCTATCCCTTCAATGAAAAGAATGAATCTGTAATGACGCTCCGGCCGATACAGCCGTAGCATACTTCCACAATTAAGCAAGCTGCTTGCTTCTTATCACCACCTACCTAAAACAGAATTCAACTCACATTGACCGAATGAAGCTTCGTGTAGGGTGTGCAACGCACACCATTATCGAAATTGGTGGGCAGTGCCCACCCTACCAAGAATAAATTTTCGATCTGTTATGCGCTCTTAGTAATCACGCACTATAATCGCGTCTTTGCCTATAAGGTACTGGTCCGAACCTGCGACCTTTAGATTGTATACCTTGCCCACATACGGCGTCGGTCTTTTGGTCACGCTCGTAATGCCTATCGAGCCTTTCGATGTTTTCAGTTTTATCCCTGCTTTTAATTCCTTTAGAGATATCCATTGCCCAGATCCCGAAAGGAAGTAATGGTTTTCGGCTACACCGATACAATTTCCGCTCTCAAGCAAAACATCGTAGCAGGTGAACGTTCCTTTGTGTTCCTGCACTTCCTGAATTTTGCTGAGGCTGTTCATGCCGCGGATACTTTGCCCCAGAGCAATCTTCGATATTGGAACAAGGGCACCACTTGCCCAAACCTTGGTCTCAGCAGTGAAACAAGTCCTGCCTTTGGGAGGTCGTGGAGAGGTTGTTGTAAACGTCCAAACGTCACCTTTTGTTATATTACCCTCGCTATCTACCTCATCTATTCGCCAGTAGCAATACGTAGTGTACGATCCGATATCTTCGGGCGTCGTATAGCTGGTAGCAGTCTGACGGCCTCGATATATGCCGGTAGTATCGGAAGTATCGGCATTGGCAACGGCGTCTATACCAGTGTCGCGGCCGCCTGTGGCCATGCTGAAGTATACATCGTGGGAGACGGCCCTAAGGCCGGCGGTCCAGCTCAAAGTGACATATTCCCCAACATAGACGGCATCGTCGCCAGGATCTGGATTCGAAGCCTTGGCAGACAGAGCACTCGACTGTTCACTCGGCGAAAGGCTGGCTTCCGATGTACCGCCGTAGGCACCAATGTTAATCCGGCCGCCGTTGGGCATTGGCTCATTTGATATATCAGCATCAGGATCGCCGCCGTCAACACAGAGACTGGTGACTTTATCGAGTACCCATATATCATGCTCCGGCCAATATCGGCCCCGCTCGGAGCGAATATGATAGTCGTCGTTGTCGGGATCAACGAAGAGCGGATCGGCCGTAATGTTACCTTCGCCTCCCCGTTCTACACAACTGAACGTGGCCCGGCATCCGAACAGGTCACCGTCGGTATTGTTCCAGAGAATTGTATTGATGATGATCGGCTCCGAATCGGCGTAAGCTTCAATGCCGTATGTATTACCCACTATTGTAAGATTGCTGATAGTGGGAGAGCTGTCGGCAATGAAGACGCCCATGAAGCTGTCTCTGATGATGAAATTCTTCAGGACACTGTCGGGGCCTTCGCCGGAGTAAAACGAAACCGCAAAATCGCCCGGATTCCAGAGCACAGGCACACCGTCTGGGCTTACAGCGACACCCTGTACCGTCAGCGTTTTACCCAGGAAATTAATTTCTTCCAGGTACAGCCCCGGATAGACCAAAACTACTTCTCCATCCGCTGCTGCATCGATACCCTTCCGAATGGTTGCTAAAGCTGTTCGGGGCGTCAATCCGTTGTTGCGATCGTTTCCGTTAACCTCATCGACGTAGATAATTCCTTCCTCCCCGCCGGGTGGGGGGCCCTCCGTCCCGACTGTAAAGCTCCAGACATCGCCTTTATAGGTTTCGCGTCCATCAAACTCATCGACCCGCCAGTAGTAGGTCTTGCCTAATTCAAGAAGGCCGGGATGATAAGTTTCAGTTCCCTGCGGGCGTCCTTCGGAGGCGTTGTTCACCTCGGCAAAATTTTCGCCGAAGAACACAGTGTGCAGTTTCGCACCAAAACCCGGCTGCCAGCTAAGGATCACATTGGATTCTACTAACTCGGCTCCATCAGCGGGCTCAGGGTCATAAGCCGTGCTGGATGGAATCTTAAAACTCCAGACATCTCCTACCCACGGACTGTCCGGGTGCTGATCATTAATCTCATCGATTCGCCAGTAATAAGTTGTCCCCGGCACAAGACCGTTCGGATAAGGATATCCGGGGAAGCCGACAATAAAAAACGGTGAGTTCTGGTTGCCCTGGAAGGTACCCCCGGTGCCGTGTTTCACATCGTCATAATTATCACCGACATATATATCGAACGAGACCGCATGATCTCCCGGACGCCAGGAAAGGCTCGCCCATGTATTCGGAAGTAGGACACCATCATCCGGATTCGGATTCGAGGCTTTTGGCCATCCCTCGCCGGTCAGGCTCAACACTAAAACAAAAGAAGTTAAGTAAATCAATTTCTTAGACATAATAGTTCTCCTTGAAATAAAATTACTGTTAACAATTACCTCATTCACTAAATGCTTTTCCTCTCATTTTTCTGTCCCTTCAATAAAAATGATGAATATATAATGACGCTACGACAGATACAGGCGCAGCATACTTCCACCATCAAGCGGGCCCGCTGGCCTGCATCTTATAACGACCTGCCTAAGACCTTTGCTTCGTGTAGGGTGTGCAACGCACACCATTATCGAAATTGGTGGGCAGTGCCCACCCTACCAAGAATAAATTTTCAATCTGTTATGCGCTCTTAATAATCACGGACGATAACCGCATCTTTGCCTACAAGATACCGGTCATAACCTTCTACCTTGAGATTGTAAACCTTACCTGCATACGGCCTCGATCTTTTGGTTACACTGACAATCTCAATCGAGCCTTTTGGCGTTTGCAGTTTCGTGCCTGCCTTGAGATTCTGTACGGCAACCCAGTCGCCCGATTCGGTTAAAAAGTAATGACGCTCGGCCACGCCGATGCGATTGCCGCTTTGAAGCAAAATATCATGACATTCAAATGTGCCTTCGTGCTCCTGCAGCTCTTCGACTTTACCCAGATACGGCAGCGGCATCGACGAATTCGTTACTGCAGCACCGTCAATCCGGCCGACGCTGCGTCGCGCGGCGACGTTTGATATTGAAACAAGGGCCCCGTCTACCCAGACGTCAGTCTCTGCGACGAAACAAGTTCTGCCTTTTGGTGGCGGTGAGTCGGAGGTTGTGAACTTCCACAGCACGCCTATCCTCTTGCCGTTGCTGTTGACTTCGTCAATACGCCAAAAGTATGTAGTACCTCCATCCAGCCAGTCAGGATCGGGATCGAATATGGGCATTTCCTGATTACCCATAAATGCAAGTGATACGGGATGGCCCGGATTGTCCCTCCCGAAATAGACGTCATGTGAAACGGCGTTTGCGCCTGGGGTCCAGCTCAATATTACATCCGGTCGAACTTCTACCGCTTCATCAGCGGGATTGGGATCGGTAGCCCGACCCGGCAGGCTTGATTGTTGGTACGGTGACAAGCTGGCCTGCGCAGTGCCGCCATAAGCACCCATATTGATTTGGTTGCCGTTGGGCATCGGCTCATCTAACGGCTCGTCGTTCGGGTCGCCGCCATCGACACAGGGACTGGTCAGGCGGTCAAGAATCCAGACGTCATGCTCGGGCCAATACCGGCCTCGATTGGAGCGCAGGCGATAATCGCCATTTTCAAGATCTACAAATAGCGGATCGCCGTCGATATTGCCCTGGCCTGCACTGACGTCACTGACAAGACTGAACCGTGCCTGGCAACCGAACAGGTCGCTGTAGATATTGTTCCAGAAGATAGTATTGCTTATATCAGGTTCCGAGTCGTCGGAGGCTTCTATGCCGTACAGGTTATCAACTATTGTAAGATTGCTGATAGTCGGGGAACTGTCGGCAATGAAAACCGCCATGAAGTTGCTTTTTATAATGAAATTCTTCAGGATGCTATCGGGACCTTCACCATTGTAGAACGACACCGCAAAATCGTCGGGGTTGTGGAGCACAGGTACGCCGGCAGTGCCTGCAGTAACACCTTGTACGACGAGCGCCTTGCCCCGAAAATTGACTTCCTCCTGGTACAAACCCGGATAGACCAGAATGATGTCACCGTCCACGGCTTTATTAATGCCCCTTTGGATGCTTGCGAACGCCGTTCCCGGAGTTAATCCTCCATTGTCATCGTCACCATGAACCACATCGACGTAAAATGTATCCGGAGCTAATACTAAGTTGTCATCATCTCCGGGAATCGCTTCGCCTTCCTGAGCGGTTGCTGAGCCGGCAAGTACGGCGAAAAACACCAGAATCGCCGCTATTTTCATAACATTTGCAATTTTAGCCATTGTGCACCTTCCTTTCTACTATAAATTCCTTCACAAAAGATGTAATTCACCAGCGGTTGTTAATTAATTTTACAAGCCACAGCACGCCCGGCGGGTTCTGCTGCGACTTACGGTAGCTTCCGACTCTCGGCGAGACAAATTCGTTGCCGGGATTATCGATATTTTGCAGGTAGGAAAATTCCAGCTCGCCCTGACCGCCGTTATCTGCCGAAAATGTAATCTTCTCGATAACATCGGTTTCCATATCGATTGTATAGACCAGCCTGCTTTGCTCTCGCGTTAAGACAACTTCTGCTTTAGCACCGCCCGGCAAGCCTCTTGTTTCAAACCATACTTGTTTTTCAGCCGCATCACGGCGCACCATATCAATCGTATGCAAGCCCATCCAGGGCCGTCCCAATCCCTTGAAGAAACTGCCACCTTTATACGCTGCAATTGCTTTTCCGCTTGCGTCGAAGACGCACGCCCCTGATGCGCTGTCAACAATCTTTGTGCCGTCCCCAAGCTGGAGTTCGAGCCATGGACCGGATTGCCCGCTTGCCGCATATACAAACGGTATCCGCCCGGTTCCTGAGACTTGCTGCCCATTTACCATGCCGGTAATTCTGAAATACGTCCAGCCCCGCTTGTGCATTTGGTCTCGATTGTCAACGATTCGCGCATTTTGCGGCCAGTCGAACTGGAAATATTCCTCATCCAGAATATTGAAGTGGCGGTCCGTCCTCCAGATTCTGTCGCCGTACTCATCGCTGTGTTTGGAGATTACAAGCAGCCCCTTTTTCGTGCTGGAAACCCTTTCCATATCGGCCTGCCTGCCCTCAACCTGAGAAATGAACCGGCTCAAATCATCGCTGTCCGTTGGCAGTCTTGCTACAGACAGGTCGGGATTGTATGTGCGAAAATTGTTTATGTGGACAGTGTCTTTGTCATAATAATAGTTGGCATGTTGGTTTTGAAGATTCCGGCAGTAAGAGTTTTTGCCGGCAGCGTTAAATTTCAGCATTCGCATCATCACAGGCCTGCCGGGGCCTTCAGGGAAGAAATACCAGCATTGCTCCATAGCCTTACCCGCTTCGGTCCGGCCCGGCGAATTGAAGGAAGTTTGCGCATTAATTCTTTCCGGCCCGATATCGATCTTGTCTGTCCCAAGCGTCACTACCATAGTGCCTCCGGTAATCGCGGCGGTAGTGACCAACGAAACGATAGCAGTTTTGCTTGTTACTATCGCTGCCAGTGAAGCCGCGGCACCAACCTTGAGAGTTGCAGCTGTTACCGATACGTTCGCGGCGGCAGCCTCGGTTGAAGCCGTGAGTTTTCCGAATAACACCAAAGCCGTCAGCAGGTATCCCTTACCGAGCCCGTGACGGGACAGCTTTTTGGCTAAGGATTTCTTTGCCCTATAGAACAATGATTGGGCGCCAAACTCCGTACATCCCATCAACCCGGCAATCTCCGAATACGGCATGTCCTTATAACAGCGCATGGTCAATACGGCCCTGTAACGGGGCGATAATTCCCGCATCGATATAAGAACGATTTGTTTCAATTCCCGGTTAACCATGTCGGCCAGGGCGCTTTGGCTGTCCCCTATCGCGACCTCGCGGCCGATATCAGACAGGGAAATCGTTTTATGCCGCCACTGCCGGCCGTAGTGGCTGCGAATCTTGTTGAAAGCAATGCCGTCCAGCCATGACCAAAACTTCTCGGTACTTTTTAATTTGTCGAATACCTTAAACATTTCCAGAATGCTCTCCTGAACAATATCCTGCGTCAAATCTTCTCGTAATGTAAGACGGAGCACATATTCACGTAAATGTACCCTCGCCGCCTCAACCAGGCGATTCATACACTCCTTATCGCCAAGCTGTGCCTTCCTGACTAATTCATCATGCTCTTTGTAGTTAATCATTAACTCCTATATAGTAAGTTCAACAAAACAGCCAAACTTGACGTTAATTCTTGAGTATTTCAACTTTTTTTTGCTGATCTTTGCGAAAATAAGCCAAAATCTGCGTCAGAACACCCATAAAGCGGTTCTCACAACGTAAATGTTACCGTTATTTTTTATCTCTTTTGAAAAAAAACGTAAAATGACACGTAAAACAAGAATCAAGGCCAGAGGCAAGACTATTGCTTCGGAAGTGGATTTGCAGATGACGGTTGATAACGCCATTCTTCAGCTTTTTCCGGTTTGTTCCAGGCTTCATAGAGTTCGATTAGGTTGTTCCATGATTCTAATGTGTGTGGATGCTGATCCCCAAGTTTGAGACGACGGCCTTCGATGGCTTCGCGAAGTAGCGGCTCTGCCTCATCGTAGCGAGCTTGCTCTTTGTATAGTACTGCCAAGTTATTCTTGGATGCCAAGGTGTCTGGATGATCTTCGCCAAACTTGCCTTTCCTGGCTTCTAATACTTCGTTGAATAAACGCTCCGCTTCTTCGTATTGCTTCTGCTTTGTACGCAGTACAGCCAGCCCGTTCATATAGGCGAGAGTCGTTGGATTATTTTTGCCCGGAAGCTCACGGTTGCCATATTCAATCCCTCTGGTGAACAGATTCTCTGCCTCCTGATACCGCTCTTGGTCCATATATAAGTAACCAAGGCATGACATTGTTCTGCCCCCCAGTGCAGCATCACCATGATCGGCGAAGCACTGGTTGAACAGTTGCTCTGCTTGCTCATACCGGCCCTGGCGGCGATATATCTCGGCCAACTGGGGCAAGTAGGGCTTTCCTTTAGGACTCCACCATTCCCACCACGGCGTGTCAGTCTCCAACATCTCCACGAAAAGCCGCTCGGCCTCTTCGTAACGGCCCTGCCCTTTGTAAACACAGGCGAGATTACACTTATAACCGGGAAGGTTGTGCATGCGCACTTCCTCGGAATGCGGCCCTTCAATCAACTCGTCGAACAACTGTTCTGCCCTGCTATATTGGCCTGCACCAAGATACGCAAGTGCCAGGTAGTTCTTAGTATAATTAGTGGGGCTCTTGTGTTCACCAAATTGTTCTCTGCGAAGTTGGTATGAACGCTCCAGGAAAGGTACGGCCGCCCTGATATCACCAAGCGCACCGTATGCCATGCCCAGTTGCCAGCGGATTGTTGCCTCGACGATTGGCTGGTCTTCGAACTTGCCCTCGAGGTTCTTTGACGCGACATTGAGAAGGTCGGCCACTGTGGCGTCCTGGCCCTTGATTGTGCGGACCGCGTGCAGGACGTCCGTTGCGAGAAAGTTGGTGACGGCCTCTGATTCGGCGCGGGCGCGGGCCTGGCCCAGCGCGAAGGTCACAGACACAATTGTCCCGATGACAGATACGACCAGCACAGCGGCGATGCCGCCTACAAGTGCCTTGTGTCGCCGGAGGAATTTCCTGAGTCGGTATCCGGCGGTGGGTGGTCCAGCCATAAGTGGTTCTCCTTTCAGATAGTTTTCAATATCATCCGAAAGCTCGGATGCCGAACGATATCGTTCGGCACGCTCCTTACGCATTGCCTTAAGGGGAATCCATTCGAGTTCCCGGTGCAGGCATTTGGTTAACGCTGCGACTTCGGTCCGGCGGCTTTCAGCGACTGTTTTGGCCTCCTCGCCCAGTTTCGACAGTCGGGTACTTGGCGTCTTGGGGTCGGTTTCGCGGATGACTTTTCGAACCTGATCAAGTCCGCC
>Ga0114918_10000916_pt1 | contig 25929 bp, 32 predicted proteins | sample LantaG_FD_87015 | JGI IMG/M metagenome (GOLD analysis project Ga0114918, IMG submission 87015) | Deep subsurface microbial communities from Baltic Sea to uncover new lineages of life (NeLLi) - Landsort_02402 metaG | ecosystem: Environmental > Aquatic > Marine > Oceanic > Sediment | place...
CGTACTCGGTGCACTTGCCTTTCGAGCTCGCACCCGAAGACCGCTGATCTAGACACCAGAGCGTGAGCAGCTTCGGCCCTTAGGGTCGGGGCTGTTCTTGCTTTGGGGCCTGCATCAATTGTCGATCGTGAGGAGGTGAAGCATGACAGAAAGAAACAAAGTGCAGGGGGAAGGCATGAAGGGCGTGAAGTCGACGATGGAAGAAAAGCAAAGGAAGTTCTACGACAAGGCCCATACGCGCATCACGGCTGCCCTAGAGCGGGAGCTGCGGCAAGTCTCTGAGGAAGCCTTCAGGAAGTTCGTGGTGCCTTTCTGCGACGAGCATGATGTGGATTGGGTGGACTGCACGTATGGCTTCATGTTTGTTCATCGAAACCCGCCGCCGGGGCTGCCCGAGAACTGTATCGAATACAGTACGGCCCGGCTTGAGGACGAAGCACGCGATGCAGAATCTGACTTGGAACAACTCGCCTACCTGACTCCTGAGCGCGTGCGGCATGCCGAGATCGGCGATGCCGCGCTTGAGCTGGAGTATATCCTCAACGGTTGCTTGCTCTCGTCGAACGAAGCAAACGTCACTCTGGCTGATTTCATGCCTGAAACTAGGAGGTTTTAATGCCCACCAAAGAAGTCGTGGATCTCGATATCTGCATCACTTGTCTCCTCTACCTCGCGAACGGTGACACGCCCGAGCCGACCAACGACTGGCACTGGAGCGATGGCGAGGAAGCAGCTGAGTACCCGGACGGGTGGCATCCGCGCAAGCTGGACGCCAATTGGCCCGCAGCCGAAGGTTGGCGGCTTGTTGCCAGTGACGAGCAGGAAGAGGGAGAAGACAGCTTCAGCTGGCGGGGTTGCGAAGCCTGCGGATGCCCGTTGGGCGGGACGATTTACTCGGGCGCGGCTATTCGGCTGGTCTGGAGCGAGCTGGAGAAGCTGGCGAAGCTCGCTCTTGCTGTCTGCCCTGCTTGCGGGGGGTCGAGTCACGGGTGTCGTGAGGGCGAGTTTTGCCGGCACTGTGACAACTGTGAGCATGGCTGGCAGGAGCCGAAACTGGGGGTGAATTATGCGGGTGTGTGAACGGGTGTTCGTGACAAAATTGGGCAACGCAGAAGCCTACAAGCGGCTGAAGCAAGGGGTTCTGGTTCGGAGCCATTACCGTGCGGGATGGTATGGACGCGTGCTTGAGACGTATCAGCGCAAAGACGGGTCTATCCTGGTCACCATCGAGACGATCTGTACATCAGACGGACGACCCCACCGTAAGCCCTACCGCATGCGCCTCGGGGCTGGCTGGCTGGAGCTTGTCTCTGCACTTCCCAGCCGTTTCAGCAGCATACAGGAAAGAGGTAAGCAATGGCCCAGGACTTGAGGCCCAAATGCCCCCGGTGTGGTGAACCTGCACGATGGGCGCGTGTAGTGACCGAGGCCCGGGTTGTCTTGGGGGACGACGGAGAACGCACCCGCGTCGTGGCCGGCCTCGGGGCACTGCGAGAGACGCTCGGTTTCGAGTGCGGAGGCCGGCACAAGTGGGCAATTCAGCCTACGGAAACACAGGAGGAACCATGTTGATTCTTAGCTACCCCACGTTCAAGAACAAGGTGTGTGTGGGCGCCATGCACCCTTGGGGCATGACGCTGTGGTTCATTTCTCAGCCAGTGTTAACAACGTCCGCTCTGGCCATGTTCGACACGTACGGGAACGAAGAGAACAAAGACAGGGCAGAGAAAGGGCTGCTCCCTTTGGACCGCCCGCGATTCAAGTCGCAAGTGCTTGCCCAGCTCGGACACAACAAGGTGGCTGTGGCCGTGGGAGAGGAAGACGACGGCCTTGTCTACCTCTACAACGAGGATGGCAAGCTCTACCTTGCTAGTGGGGTGGTGTCATGAGCCGGCGCATCGGCCCGCGCATGGCACAAGTTGTCCGATTCGTGGAGGAGAATCCCGGGTTGCGTGCCAAGCAGGCAGCCGCTCACGTGGGTCCGCATGGCTCTGTCAGCTTCGGCTACGCAACCGTACACCGTGCCATCGCGGCAGGACTCATACGGGCGGAGAAGACGTTCAGCGGGGCGATCTTCCTGTTCCCGCTCGGCGACCTAGAACGATTCGTGAAGGAGGTGCTCGGATGATCTACATCGGAAGTGTTGGCCCGTACAAGCGACATCACAAGCATGCAGGGGCGTACGGGGTGCGCGTGGGCCGCTATTTAAGGGGCAACTTGGCTGTGATACTGCTGCAGGATGGCACCGCTTACGCATACTTGTCCGTCAACGTGGTGTCCGTGCATCTCGCGCCGGACGAGTTCGTGTTGCATCATGACATTGAGGCCGAGCTCGCGAAGGAGTTGCTTTCCGACGAGGGCAAGTCTGACCTGGAGAAGCTTGCGCTCGGGTTGTTCGAGGACACGGGCAAGCGTGTGACCTACGGCCACGTGACGGATCAACCTGTCTGGCGACTCTTCGACTTTGAGCAACGCAACAAGCAATGGGGTGTGTGACATGAGCGGTTACGATACAGCATTTGAGATCGTGTGGTTCGGCGACATCTGCTACAAGATTTGGCAGGACGAAGATCGCGAACCCCCGTGTGACGATCATGACCTATGTTTCCTCGGGAAGTTCGGTCGGCATGGCAGGCCCGGTTGGGTGTTCACAGGGCAGTACATCGACGAAGAGAGGCCAGACTTCAAGCGTGCCCCCGAAGGGCACTACATCGAAGAGGGCAGCGATTACGCGTTGTTCCCTGTCAGGCCCGGGGCAGAGCGATTCAGCCATGGTGATAGGCTCTACATCTGTTGGGATGAACCCGAGCGTGCCTCTACAGCAGTCTACGTGCTGCTCCGTAGTGAGCTAGAGCAGCTGGCTTACCCACAGAGTCTCACGCTGGCGGAGGAAGCGCAGGAGAAGCTGGACGAGTGGAACAGGTGGTTCAACGGCGAAGCGTACGGTTTCACGATCGAGAATCGGCAGGGCGAGATTCTGGAGTCTTGCTGGGGATTCGACACGACGAGTGACTGCGAGGAAGAAGCGATTGACACCCTTAAATGCATACAGGAGAAAGCCAATGAGTAGCCATCCGCAGATTCGATACAGTGAGCTGGTCCAAGGTGACGACATCAAGGATCCGATCTTCTCGGACTACGTGGACACGTGGATGCAGCGCATGTTCGACTCGCAAGGGCCCTTGGGGCTGCTCGATACGACGGACCCCGAGCGTTGGTCCATCGAAGTAGGGAGCTGGCACGAGCTCAAAGAGATCGAAGTCACAGTCTGGGAGTGCCCGGAGTGTGGACAAGCCCACGAGGAGGCCGAAGAGGTGTGCTGCTACGGGGAGGACGACGTTGCTCTCCCTATGTGCGAGACAACCAGGGTTGCCTGGGTTCTGGTCAACGAGAACACAAACGATTCCATTGACGTCAGCACGGATTACGCGTGGCGGGACATCGAGCCTTGGCGTGATCTGGAGCACGGGGAGGAAAAGGTGTATGCTTGGTTCGACGAGGCAGAAGCGCAGTCAGCAGCTGAGTGGGCTGATTCCGCCTACGAGAGCGAGCACGGGCACGAGCTACGTCATGGCTTCCCGTGGGCCAACAATCACTTCTACGTGGTGGACGGGATCAACACGGACCTGCTCAAGGCTGCGGGCTTCGTCGTGGCCGAGTACCAGTCGCCTGACGGGGGTAGCTACACGTTGTGTGGAATCGACGGGGGAGGCTACTCTTTCAAGGGGCAGCACTTCGCCAAGCTCGTAGGGCTCTGGTCGGAGCTCCGGGATGCAGACGTGCCGACACAGCAAGGAGATCGAGTAGTCTCCTTCGACGAGCGCGAGGACTTGGTCAAGCTGGCCGAGGAGCTGGCTAAGCCCGCAGGTGACGCGTGAGGATGGTGTCTCGGGGTACCTACGGCCGCTACAAGATGTGGGTCACCAAGGTCTACAAGCCGGGTGTGCGCGCAGACGGTACGCCTGTTTGGCGCTTTATCCGAGTTCTCTGGAACTGTGCCGACATGTTCCCCGAGCTAACAGACGGTGAAGTGCACAGGCGAAATGTAACAGACCCAGTCGCATTGGCGGAAGAATACGCCAAGCGAAAAGGGTGGCTTTTCTCGGAGAAGGGCGTCAAGCAGAATCAGGCAATTGGACCCGAGTTTCATCTTCACATGATCGGGTCTCTGATCAAGGAAAAGGAGAAAGCATGAGAAACTCGATCAAGTACGATTACGAGCCACCCGAAGTGCTGTACAACCGAACGCGCTACAACACTGAAGACCTGCTGAGCATCATGCGTCAGATCCCGTTGCAGCCGCTGAACCACCCGGTCCCACAGCGCTTCGAGATCGTAAACTATGAGCCTTCCTCACGGGAGAGGCATCGTTTCCAGAAAGAATTTGGCCTTCCTCTGTGTGTACATCTTCGCGGTCGGGTCACGTGCAAGCTGGGGCTTGTGCGACCTTCCGCTCAAGGTTGGGTGGGGCTTGACCCTCTGGTTCAGCTGAGCTCGTCTCTGTCCATGCAGGCACCGCAAGTCTTGGTCGAACAGCTGGTGCTCTCGCTCATAGCAGGCCCGTACACAAACCGGTCGCAATTGGGCAAGGACCTGGCTTGGGCGGCTGCCTACTGTCATCGTCATCCTTTCGTGCTCCGGTTTGACGAGACAGCACCTTCTCCTCAGGAGATCGAACAACGCGGAACACAAGCGGACGAGGGTGTCCGTCTTGTGCAAAGGCGCCATGCAGCACTTGTGCTTGGCCTGTCGCTGGAGGTGACCCGATGAAATGCGCCTTGTGTACAGCCGAGTTGACCGGACCGTGGCGGACGTTGTACCGAAGAGATCATCCGGACAAACCACGTTTCGGCTGGGGTCGCAGGCAGCCGGAAACGGTCTGTGTGTACTGCTACGCCTTGTATGACCTGAACGGCAATCAGGTAAGCGAATTGGAAGCACTAGGCAAAGTGATTCTACGCCCTGTGCTCGGGGCAGAGGAGGAAGACGATGGACAAGACTGACTGGGATAGCCGCTATGCTGCAGTGGTTGAATGGGCTCGTCCCTTTCAGCCCGACTGTCCGGGGCTCGGGCGAACCAAGCTGCCGCGCAGTGGGAAGCTCAGCAAGGGGCGTAGGTGGGGTCTGCGTCTCCCGGGGGATTACGACTACTCGAACAAGAAGCCTCGGTTGTTGATCAAGCCATCCCGACTGTTCGACGTGCAGGACGTGGTACGTCGCTGGATTCGGGTTCGCGCAGCGCTCGGGCAAGGGCAGATTGCTGCCTGGCAATGCAGAGAGGCGCACGTGGCTCTTGTTCGGGTGATGCATCCCGGGAAGGAGCGTGTCTCGACCTACGTGGAGCAAGACGGTGGTTGGGAACAGCTGGTCGTGGACGAGTGGAACGAGGTGAGTATGAGTCGATGCTCACGCCCGGAATGGTCCGAACTGGAAATGCTTGCCCAGCTGGGGACAGCAGCGCAGCAGTCAGCGTCTCGGGTCAGACTCCGCACAAAGCGCGTGCGGACGCTGTGGAGTCGACTGCATGTGGTGGAGAGGGTGTTGATCCCTGCGTTGGTTCGGCTCCTTCCTCGGGTTCCCATCACACATACCTCTCCGCTTGTGCGCACCCCTGGAGACGAGGGACAAGCTTGGTTTCGGCTAACTGTAGAGGGTTTCGTCTTTCGCTTTCATCGAGTCGACCATCGGGTTGTATACACCGGATACGGACGGGTTGTATACACCGGATACGGACGTGCGGGAGACTGGGTTTTCTACGCTGCCTACCCGGAAGAAGATGAATCGTTGTTTGAAGGGCGACTAGACCTGTGACAAGGGCTCGCACACGCGAGACAACAACACACAAGAGAGAAGATCATGCAAGCTACATTCGCTAAGTTGCGTACCGGTCAGTGGGGCATTCGGGTCAAGGGCACGAAGCCTGAACCCGGACAGACGGTTCAAGTAGAGCGTCGGGATGGCCGGCAAGAGACGGTGACCCTTGGGTCGATCCTGTGGAGTGAAGAAGACCTGTACCTGTGCCACATCCAGAAGGAGGTGAAGGCAGACCCGGCAGCGCAGCCTTCGGTCGTGTCTCCGGTGTCCGCTTCTCCCGAGAAGGAAACCGCCGTAGTGCCTCGCAAGCCTCTGTGCTTGCCTGACCGCACCCTGGTCGAGCTGACGTCTGCGCAAGGGGCACTCAGCGAGCACAAGATCGAGCTGGTTCAGGAGAAGTTGCAGACACTGCGCCGACTGCAGCAGCCCGAAGACATCGTGCGGCCCTTGTCCGAGCTGTTCGTGAGCTTCAACTCGGGGCGCATGGAGGCCAACTGGACGACTCCCGGAGAGTCAGAGCGGAACTACCTTCTCATGCGAACGGGTGCCAGCCAGCTGGGCAGCGAGGTGTTGCCGTCACGGTTCTTCCCAGGCTTGCGCCAGTTGGCTCGCATTGACATGGGCGGAGCTCACCTGGCCACCGGGACTTGGAACAAGTTCGCCTCCAAGTCGAACAAACCTCGTCTCGTTCGGACGCAACGGGCACGCGACGAGGACGGTCAGGTGCGCTGGGTCGTACGCTCGTGCCACAGTTCGAGCTACGGACCCTACGACAACCTGGAGCTGGTCGAAGACATCATCGCGCACGCGGGTGAGTTCAGCTCACTTCCGGTGATCAGCTGCCACGTGACCGACACGGGTATGCGAATCCGGTTCTGCGCGCTCGACATGACCCTCGCGGCCTTCGCTCACCTCAGCGATGACGCCTTGATGAACGAGCCCATTCCCATGATCGAGGTCTGGAACAGCGAGGTCGGCAAGCGTCGTGTCGGGATGCGCGCGGGTCTCTACCGCACGGTCTCTGCGACGGGGTTGACCTGCTGGTCGGACAAGCAGGAGTACGGCTGGATTCATCGGGGCAAGTCAACGCGCATCGCCAAGGGTGTGCGAGGGGCCTTCGAGGCGCTCATGGAGACGGCAGCCGAGGTCATTGAAGTCTACAAAGGCGCGATGAACATCACCATCGATGATCCCGAGGCGTACCTCGTAGCTGTGCTGACGCGACACGCTGCCCCCGAGGCGTTGGTGAAAGCAGCGAAGGTGACACTCAAGGATCCAACCGTCTCGTCCATGGACACGTTGGCGGGTGTGGTGGATGCCATCGCCTTGGCAGCACAACACACGAGCGACCTGTATCAGCAGGAAGAAGGAGAGCGAACGGCGAGCCAGGTGCTCATCACCGGTTACAGGCGCGCAACGTCCCAGCAAGTCACCGTGCTCAAAGCAGAGGAGGTCTGATGTACCCGACAACGAATGCAGAAGAGCTCTTCGCCTACGAAGTGGCCCGTGCAGCACTGGACAGGTTTGCGGCTGACCCCAAGCGTCTTCGCGCCTTCCGCCGGACCTACAGCAAGCTCAAGTACATCGCAGTGGTCTACGCCTACTGTGACCATACGGCGACCGATAACGCGGACAAGGCCCGAGCAATGGCGTACGCCTGGGAGAACATCCAGCTTGCCTTCACAGGACACGGGGAGTGGGCGATCGGGGGCTGCATCTTGCAGCTCTGGGCCAATCTGCGCAAGAGTGAGGAGAAGGAGTTCTTCGCTCTGGTGAAGGAGGCATTCGCGAGGGCCGAGGAGGCTACGTCTGTGGAGGCACCGCGCCGCTACCTGCACACGTATCGGCTCAAGCCGCCTCTCCGACCGGACCAGGACTGGACCCTGCCCACCATTCTCCCTGTCTCGGGAGCTCCGCTTCGTGATTGGGCCTTCGACAACAACGAGGACCCTGATGACGTCACGCACCAGTGGGCGTGGCTGGAAGTCGCAGACCGTGCCGAGCACTTCGGACTCGTGCAGGGAGCCGAGTCCGAGGTCGAGTCAACGGCAGAGCCAGAAAGGAGTGTGCGCGCAGCGCACACGCCCACGAAGCGGCCACACCTGTAGCTCGTTCCTAAGGACGAAGTGTCGTGACAGCGCTCGTGCCAGGAGAGAAGCCGGTGAGGCTGGAAAAGCTTCCAGCTGAGGTCTGGCTACAGCTAGGTCGGCGCAGAAAGGACCTGTGGCGTCTCGCGGTATACGCGAAAAGCCAGTGCTCCTGCGCTCACGCCTGGGGTGAGACTCTGGCGTATGGACGTTCAATCGGGGTCAAGGACGAGCCAAAGTTCAAGGGCTGGCGTAGAGCTCACACAGATCACTACTACGTGTGGTGGGCGTTCGAGTTTGACGACCTTGCGGCTTTGGCCGTTTTATGCCCTCCGGAGCATCGAACATGAAAGACGGCGTCTATTTCTGGGAACTTGAAGACTTGGACGCAGCGGAGCGCGAGATGATCACGCGTTTTCCGCCTCTCTGCCGTGTCATTCCGACGCGGCAGCTGTCCGCGTTGGTCACAGGTCGTGTGGGGCGCGTCGTGAAATACGCGCGAGTCCGCGACTTCGGCTTGCTCCCCTTGGTGCAAGATGAGGCGGTGGTCATGGGGCAAGTTCGGGCAGGGATGCAACCTGCTGTGTGCTTGCCCGAATGGCTCTTGGTCGTGCAGTACGACGGCAACAAGACCCCTTCATGGGTACGTAGAACGATGCGGACAAAAGACCCGGGTACGGTGGAGTCGCCTGCTTCGGCTGGTCGCATCGAGGGACCACGCGTGCGCAACCCCAAGCTCTGGGTCTTGCGTATGGACACAGGTGAGCCGATGGCTCTGCACCCGAGGCAGATCGGGATCGATGGTCAATCGTTGTTCATCGAATCCGGTGACCAAAGGATTCCTGCCTTCTACCTCTACCAGTTGCTCATGGGTGAAGTGTAGCGGGCGCAATGATGCGTCCGCCTGTTTGACAAATGACAAAGGCTTCGCTAGAAAGAAGCCGAACTAGGAGACATCATGTCACGTGAAATTGACTACATCGACCCGAACATGCTCATCATCATTGGGCTGGACACGGAAGACGGACCTGAGCATCCGCTCTATGACGAGCGGGCTTTCCTGGAGGTTGACTCCCATCTGGTGGCCAACATCTTGGTCTACGGCATCCTGCAGACCGTGCGGGTGCGGCGAGAGGGAGGGCGAATCCTTGTCGTGGACGGGAGGCAGCGAGTCAAGGCAGCCCGTCTGGCGGCAGATCGGTCCTCGGAGGCCGGTGAGTACGCCATTCGTGTCCCTGTCTGGGAGAGTGAGGGAGACGACAAGCGCATCGCAGGCATCATGATCAGCTCGAATGAGCAGCGCAAGGCTGATTCTGCTCTGGCCCGTGCATTCAAGGCTGTTCGCTTGCTCGCGTTGCTCGGTGACGAGGATGAAGTCGGCATCGCCTTCGGGCGTTCCAAGACGACGATCAAGAACTACCTGTCGCTGGCTTCGGCGGACTCCCGCATTCACACTGCTGTGCGAGAAGGGTCGTTGTCCACGCAGGCCGCCATTGAGCTCTCCAAGCTCGCCCGCGATGAGCAAGTCGCCCAGCTCACCCAGTTGATGAAGGCGATGACCGGAGGCCGCATTACAGAGGCTGTCGCCAAGGCAGCTCGCCAGGAGGTGCAGGGCACGTCTGCATCGGACCCCAACAAGGCTGCGGCTGCTCCTGGCGAGTCTCAGGAGGAGGAGCAAGACATCGACACCGGGGCAGCGAGAGTGCCCAGTGAGAAGGCGCGCCAGGCTGTGCAAGCGGGCATCAAGCGGACATGGTTGCGCAAGGCACTCAAGACCGAGGTGGCCAAGGACCTTGACCCTGAACATCTGGCAGTCCTAAGGTGGTTCGCCTTCGGGGAGACGAAGAAGGGGGACTGGTTTGAGGACTTCGTCTGGCAAGCCGAGTCCGAGATGGAGGGATGAACCATGAGCATCGAGCTGGAGGTGAGCCGTGAGTGAGGCATGCAGCTGCGAGATGATGGCGCGCATGGGGGCCTGCGAGTGCGCGGAACCCCATCCCCTCGTCGCCCTCCTCACCGAGGCGCTGGCGGTGACGGACCCGAAGCGGCCGCCCGAGTCGGTGGTGCTGATGGACGGCGACGTTTTGCTGGAGTGGGTGAAGCCCACGGCAGAGGTGGTGTGGGACGGGCACGCTTTCGCAGGCCACTCCCGACAAGCCCGCCTCACCACCTCCGACCCCGCAGAAGCCCGCGCCTGGCTGGCCGCTGCGCTGGAGGCAACATGAGCATCGAGCTGGAGTACGCGCAGCTTGTCTGTGAGCGCGCGTTGTGCGAGGGCTTCTCCCCTTCGTTGGTGAAGCACAACAATGGTGTTTCGGTCCAGTACGGGTACAGCTACATCCGATTCTGGCCTACTGAGATCACGGCACGCAGAGAAGGTGTCGGCAAGCTCGGTGAGCAGGACATTGTCATTGACTCCGCCGCTGATGGGGGCGAGTCCTGGCTTGATCAGTGCCTCGACATTCTACGTTCCGGACGAACGGTAGAGTGCGGTTCAGGCGTAGGGATGCGTCAGATCAGCCGGGCAGTGTCGTACAAGACGGTCGACTACCATTTGGCCTACTTGCTCTCCACCTCAGCCTCGGCGGAGCTGGATTGGGACTTCGATCCGGACTACCAACGAGGCCATGTGTGGACGCAGCGGCAACGTGAGCTGTTCCTCGGCTACCTGCTGGAAAACGGGCAGATGCCTTTGGTGTTCTTGCGCGACGTCGATTGGAAGGACCCAGAGGACAAGTACGAGATCGTGGACGGCAAGCAACGGCTTCAGTCGTGCGTGATGTTCCTGCGCGGGGAGATCGAGGCTGAATTGTCAGATGGCAGACGCCTCTGGTGGCGCGACTTCAACGAGGTTGATCGGCGGCAGACGCCCAACATCCGCTGCGGGTTGGTCGATCTGCCTGACCGCAAGTCGGTGCTTGAGTTCTACCTCCAGCTCAACCGGGGAGGCACGATGCACACGGACGAGGAGATCGACCGAGTGCGAGCCTTGTTGGCTGAAGAAGAGCGAAACTTGGCGGAACAGGAACAGGGCGAGAAAGGAGCTGCGCGATGAAGATATCAGGACGAAAGATTACCGAGTTCACGGTGAATCACGGGCCGAAGACGCTCACCATTCCCATCAAGTACGACGACGGATCGGACCTGCTCAAGGCTGAGATCGGGGGTGAAGTGCTCTCGGATGTGAGCGTGCGCGGGTTGAAGCAGCAGGTGCGCGTGTTGGCCCTGCAACTGCTGGACACCGAGTGGGAGAAGATCGTCGTAGTGACATGGGGCGACAGAGCTTCATTCGACGTGCGGTTGCGTAGCGTACGGGAGTTTGTGTTCCCGGGGCAAGAGACATGCTGGCCCAGACAGGGAAAAACGCCGGACAGGGTGAGGCGTCTGTACCTTCCTACCGAAGAGGAAAAAGGGGCTGATACACATTGGGCGGAATCGCGCAAGTTGGAACCCCGTGTAGACTCGCTGGATGCCAGTGAAAGGCGAGCAGAGATCCTTGCGGGGGTAGGAGAGCTCGAAGCTCTGCGGCTCTGGGCAGAAGCCAAAGAGGCCAACAAGCAAGCGCAACGCGTGCTGCAAGCCGAATGGAGCAGAAAAGAGAGAGCACTCGCGGCGCACCTCGATATCGCGCCCGACTTGATCTTGGCCATTCGGAACGCATTGGCAGAAGAAGGTGAGATGGACGAGCTGATCTCATGAGGTTCACGAAAGAGCACGGCTCCTACTACCTCTACGACAACCACGGAAAGATCATCTACATGGCGGACGAAGTAGCGTTTCTCGTAGACCGAGACGTGGGTTGCTTCCTGAAGCATGGGCCGGTTGAGTGGGCAAACGCCTACTTGACGAAGCTACAGGGTGCCAGCCCGCTGTTCACCAACCTCCAGGTCGTCTCGTCCAACAAGTGGGATGTGGACCTCCTCAATTGGCTGCTGGCAGGGTCTGGGCGCATAGGATTGTGGCTCGACGGCAAAATCACCGACGAGCCTTGGAAACACAACACGAGGTGAAGAATGAAGATCGGTATCATCAGCAAAGAAGTACACGCCAAGCCACACGCTCAGCAGCTCATAGCGGCTGGGCACGAGGTGATCATGCTCGGGGGATCTCCGGCGTCACTTCCGAAGACACTGGACGTGATCGTCTGTCGCACAGTCTCGTGTTCGCATGCAGCTTCTGCTCTAGCGACCAAGGCACGACGTGAGGGCCGCAAGGTGCTCTTCATGGACTCGGTGTCGAGCATCACAACAGAGGTCGAAGCTCTGGTCAGCCTCAAAGAGCCAGAGTCAGAGGAGACAGGGCCTGTTCATGGGGTCACCCATCGTGCCTACAACGACGCGAGAAAGGGGTACTGGTACATCAAGACAGGACCCAGGTGGCGCACCCATGTAGGGTCAACGAAGAGCCGCGCGGAAGCCGTAGCTCGTGTAGAGCAGCTCGACTTCGCGGCATTGGCGATGACTCCGCCCGAGCCTACGCCAGAGGTCCTTCCAGCGCTCAAGATCGAAGCCTCTCTACCCGAGGTCAAGCCGCTGGAACCAGCACTCGGTGAGCCCGAACCTGAACCCGAACCTGAGACAACGATTTACGACGACCTCAAGACCGCGCTCGAACTGGCCGCAGGCGAGATGTCCAAGCTAGGGCTAAGCATCTTTGAGTTCAAGGACCTCGGGGTGACAATCAGGCTGAGCGCGATGCACGCTACAGGCCCCTCGGGCAGCGCTTGCGGGACAGTCGGCAGGTCGACCACTCGTCTTGCCGAGGTCACGTGCGACCGGTGCAAAGCTACGAGCTTCTACACGACTGCTCAGTGGGTGTTGGCCAACGTCAGGCTGTGAAATGGAAACCCCGCTCCCGAGATGAATCGAGAGCGGGGCCCAGCACAGACAACACACAGCGAGGACAGGGCAGCCCGTCGCGCAGAGCTTAGCATTCCCGTGTCGTCTGTCAACGACGTGGCGGGAGTTTTCGAGCCATCACGACGAACATCGAACGACGGGCAAACTCTGAAACGGTCGTGCCTTCACCGCTCACATGTGTCTTGATGATGTCCTCTTCCTCCTCGCTGACCGTGATGGACAGCCGGACGGTGCGCTTCTTACCGAGGACCCGCACGGGTTTGGGCTTGAGCTTCGGCTCGATCTCGTCAGGAGTTTCGTTGGCCCTCCCCCACGGGCGCGACTCTGGTACGTCTGGTTCTTTGTCTTTGAGCTGAACAAGTTCGGGTGTAGCTGGGTCCCAGGTATCGAGAGGACGAGTCACGTCATGAGGGCTCCACGTCTTCTTCTCCTGCCCCTTGTCCGCTCGGGTTCGTCCTCGGATCATGTAGCGCGCCAAGTCCTTTCTCATTTTGGGCCTTCTAGTAGGGGTGTGATTTTCATGCCGCTCACGTAACGCGAAGCGAGGTGTTGTTTTATCCTACCTCATCTTCGCGCCTGGCCGCGCGTGGGGCACCCTGCTAAACATCTCCGGTACAACAAACCTGGAGAAACGATGCCGAAGCGCAATCGTGGTGAGTCCCTACCGGTGCCCGACGACAGAGAGCTCCTTTCTGACATGGAGGAATCCTCGATGGGTGAAGACTACGGAGAGGACGAGGAGGACTTCGACGGGGACTTGGCAGACCTGAACGACCCACGTGTCCAGAACCTGTCCGAGCCTCCGCTTTTGGGTGGTCGTCCTCACTCGCATGCGATGTACGGAGAGGAAGCCACGACCATCGGACGTGCTTCTTCCCCGAAGCTTTGGGCCAGTGCTTCTCAGTTCCCGACTGCGGTGCAGTTTCGGGTGTGGCGGATGGAGAACGGCGTTGCCGTCGGTCTTGGGGTGATCGCAGTCGACGCGTCCGAGGAAGACTTCGTCCGGGCCTTCATCACAGCCATGCCTGAGCCGGGCGACGGGCGCATTCAGTACGCCCTGCGTCCGCTCAACCTGCACGGCAAGGAGATCGGCAAAGAGATCGTGCTCAACATCTCCGAGCATCACGCGACGCTGCGCCACCTTCGCGAGAAGCGTAAGCAGGAGGAAAGCGCCGCTGCGGGTGGTGGTTGGGGCCGAGGTGGCGATGTCATCGTCCAAGGGGGAGGAGGCGGGGACACGGGCGCCTACATGGCCGAAGAGATGGGTCGCATGTTCGAGCACTCGGTCGAGATGGCTGAGACCCAGACCAAGCAGTTGCAGGCACAGTTGGAGCGTGAGCGGGCAGAGTTGAGGGACCAGGAGCGCATGCGCGCAGAAGAACGGGTGCGGGCGGCCGAGAACGCGAGCTCGGTAACCGAACGGATGACCGAGAAGCTGCTCATGACGGACAAGCAGCGCTCGACAGAAGCACTCTCCGCGCAGAAGGAGACGAGCCAGCTCGTGATGACCACGCTGACGACGACCTTCGCGCAGCAGCAGGAGGCGGCCCGGATGCAGGCAGAGCGGGACCGCCAGATGGACGCGCAACGGCAAGAGCAGGAGCGCGCATTTCACGAGCGCCGGGAGAAAGAGATGGAAGCATTGCGCGCCCGGGAACGGGACGAGGCTGAACGTCGGCGGCGTGAGGAGCGGGAAGAACACGACCGCAAGATGGAGCGAGAGCGGCTTGACGCCGAGAGGAAGGAGCGCGAGCGCAAAGAGGAGTTCGAGACCAAGCGCGAGCAGATGCGCATGGAGATCGAAGAAAGGCGTCGTGAGGATGACCGTCGCCGTGATGCGGATCGTGCCGATTGGGAGCGGAAGCAGGCAGCAGAGAAAGACGACCGCGAGCGCAAGGAGCGCATCGAGCGCGAGCGCTTCGACCGAGAGAAGCTGGAGATGCTCAACCGCCAAGAGCAAGATCGTCTGCGCTTCGAGCAGGCTCGGGAAGACGCACGCCGTGAGGATATGCGCAGGGAGCAAGAGCGCAGAGAGGAGATGGAACGACGTGAGCAGCAGCGTCAAAGCGAGTCTGCGTTGCTACAGAAGCAACTGGAGATGCAGGCCCAGCGTGACCGTGAGCACGCGGAGCGCATGATGGAGATGGCGGGACAGGAGCGTGAGGCACAGCGTGAGGCCCAGGCGTCACGTGAGCGAGCCGAGCGTGAGTCTCGTGAAGCGGCAGACGCAGAGCGCCAGCGTCGCCACGAGCTGCAGCTGCGCGAGATGGAGATCCAGAAGGACCGAGACCGCGAGCATGCCGAGCGCATGGTTCAGTTGTCCAAGCTCGATGCGGGGGGCAGTGGTCTGGGCGGTATCACCGAGATGCTGGGCATGGACACCGGGGAAGTGCTCTCGCGCATCTTCGGTGGCAACAGCAACGACGAGGAAGGCGGGTGGTCGGCGGCTATGCCCAAGGTCCTCGGAGGCTTGGGGGAGATGGCCAAGGTCATGATGTCGGCGCGCACTCCTCCGATCGTTGAGCAGCCCAAGCGGGTCAAGGCTCAGCCAGAGCGGCACGGGCGTCGGCCGACGGGCACGGACCAGAAGATGGTCGCTGTCCAGACTCCGGACGGCGTCAAGATGATCACGGCGGACCAGCTGCACGAGCTGCAACAGCACCAGTTGCAACAGATGCAGCAAGGTCAGGGGCGACCAGTCCGTACGGGCCCCCACCGAATTGACCCCGCCACCATCGAGCTTTTTGATGCTCCTTTCCGCCCTCCTGGGATGGCGGCAGGGGACAAAGACGAGATGTCGACCCACGAGCAAGATGAAGGCATGGCACCTCCGTCCGAAGCTGCGGTCAAGCTGCAAGCAGGCAGCGAGGTCGACACGATTCGTCGAGCGAAGGAAGCAGGTCTCCCGTTGGTCAAGCAACGCAAGGTCCGCAAGGCGATTCGAGCGCTGGCGGACAAGCTGGCCGTGTCGGCGAAAGATGACTGGATGGGTCTCGTCTCGGAGGCCCTGACCTCGAACATCGACATCTACCACTACTTGCGCGCAGTGACCGTCTACGCAGCGCTGGCGGAAGCCAAGCTCTCGGCCGAGCTGGCCGGGCAGATCGTGGAAGCTTTGCAGGAGTCGGGAGTGATCACGTCTGACGTGCTGCCCTTCGACGAGCAGGACTTCGTGCGTTTGGCCGCTGAGGCAGCCATGGACCTGGGCGAGGACCTGGGTGAAGAGGCGGTCAACGAGATTGCAGCCTCCATCGACAGTGACAGCGATGAAGGGGAGGACGCATGAAGATCGAGTTCGAGGGCTCGCTCAACGAGTTCCGGTCGCTGTTCCACGGCGCCTTCATCACGCCTCTTCAGAAGACGCTGGAGGAGCCATCCCCTTACGGCTTGACGCCCCTGGTGAAGGCAGCTCATCCTCCATCGCGGGGGGAAGAACTGCGAGCCGAGATGCTTGCAGGATTGCCTCAAATCACCGACATGCAGAGAGCCGCAGCTTGGGCGCACTTCGTCGCCATGTGCAAAGAGTGGGTCGTAGGGTTCGGAGATCTCAACGCAGTTCAACCCGATCGGTTGGAGCTGCTTCGTGATCTCGGGACCGGTGCGTGGCCTGTTCCTGTCCTCGTCATGGCTTACGAGTTGGGCGGCTTGCAGCTTCTCGTCGAGAAGGCGTTCACCGAGCTGTGGCCCGATGCCGCCACCGCTTACCCTGGCCGCGATGCCTGGCTGGACTATGTCGAGCAGGTAGCCGGCAACATGGTTCAAATCAGCCACATGGCATTCCCTGATATCGCAGGAACCTACGACCACAGCAGCAAATGGAGAAAGCAGTGAACTACGAATACGAATGCGCGATGACCGGGTTGACCCAGGAAGGCGGAGTCGCTGACGACTCGGACAACCTCGGTGACCTGCCTGTGGGCTGGACCCGCGTGCAGATGACGCGGCGAGCCTACAACCCGCGCTGGATCATGATCCAGCAGGTGAAGGAGGCCATGGTGAACGACATGTTGCGCCAGGTGTCGGCCGAGATGCAGGAAGTCCAGCGGCTGGTGATCGCGATTCAGGTGGACGCCCAGTTCTACCCGCTGGAGAACGACACGCCCGTGTTCTTGCCCGACGTGGATGACGTGGTGTACCTCTCGGACTCGGGAGAGATCCAGGGCTCGATTGACGAACTGCGTGACCTCTTGGGTCTCGATCCCATCTCGGGTGATGGGTCCGAGGGAGGAGACGAGGACAGCGACGACGATGACGATGATGGCGACGACGAGGCACCTCGCATCACCCAGGTGGGCGATGATGAGGACTTCGACGAAGACGAAGAAGAGGACGAAGACTGATGGCGCGCTGTCGTCACGCTCCCGTGCTGTCCTACCGCATCGAGTTCTTCGGGTGGGGCGCTGGTCGAGACAAACACGACCCGCGTGAGTGGTGCGACACAGCCGATCGCTTCTTGTCGCGAGCTCGTACCTTGCTTGAGGTCGATGTTCGCGACTGGGTGATCTTCACGGCGCTAGGCCCACGCTGTGCCCGCGTGGGTCTAGCCCTGTGCGCGACGCCTGACGAGAGCGTAGCACCCGAGTTGGCAGAGGGCGGATCGTTGCCAGGGTAGAGTGCAACCCAGGAGGGCTTCACTGTGCCCGAGTACGCCCGGCTCCCTGTCCACAAGCTCAAGACAACGACAGCCGAGCTCAATCTCGGTGATGCGAAGGTCTACCACCTGCCCGATTGGCAGAATCTGACGCATCCTCAGAGGCTTACCGTGATTCGGCAGATCGCGATGATGCGCGGACGGGATGCCCGGATTGCACGTGTTGTGGTGGGTCTCCTCAAGCGCTCGGGAGCTCGCCCCCGGCAGTACGGGAAGCAGGCTGCGGCCATCCTGAAATGGGTCCAGGACCCCGAGAACGTCTACTACGTCAACGAGCCAGGTGAGCGTCTCCAGGACCCTGTCTACACCATCAAGGCAGGTCATGGGGACTGCTTCGCAGAGGATACACTCGTTCTTCGCAGGGATTTCAGGCTCGTACCCATCCAGGACATTGAGGTAGGTGATCTGATTTGGGGTAAAGACCGATGGACTGCTGTTGTGAATCGCTGGGAGAAAGGTCGACTTCCCGTCACCGAGATCGAGCTCAACAACGGGTCTGTGGTGCGCTTAACCGAAGGGCACAAGGTCTACGTGCAGTCTTGCTGTGGGCCTGAAGAGAAAGGGCACGGGCCCCAGTGCGCGGCGAAAGCGAGTCAGTGGGCACAGTGCGTCACACGCTACGGCAGCAAGGAAGTACGGCTTCGTGTTTCAGAGTTGACCGAGGGAATGCAACTCCTGCAGCCCGAGAAGATCGAGCAGGACGGGGAGCTATGGGCTGACTCCGAAGGTGCGTGGCTCTCTGGGGCCTACATCGCAGAAGGATGGCACGAGAAGAGTCGGGTGATGATCTCGGGAAAAGACGGCCACTGGAAAGAAGCGACCAAGCACAGGGTCAAGGCATACGCCGAGGCAAGAGGTTGGGCCGCACGATGGGATAAGAAGTACATTGCCGTCAACTCGGTCGAAGCAGTTGCTTTCTGCGCAGAGGCCGGCAATGGTGCGTTGAATAAGCGCATCCCTCCTCACCTTCTTGCGAGGGCTGATCTAGGGGCTCTTGATGAAGGGCTCAAGCTCGATGCCTCGCAGAATACCAGAGGAGAAGGCTGGACTTTCAGCACTGTATCCAAGACCTTGGCTGTCCAGTATCGAGTTCTTCAGAGGATGCAGGGACGTTCCACATCGATGCGAATGGTCACCGAGCACGGAGGCTATGGGACCAACCCAATCTACCGTGTCGGCGTTCGGAATCCGACAACGAGCGGGGATCGTCGTTTGGTCGTGAAGACGCTTCGCCGTGATGCGGCCGAGATCCCTTGCTATGACATTGCAACCGACGATCACTACGTCTACTTGCCCGAGGCAGATTGCACGGTTTCAAATTGTGACGACCAAGTCATTTTGCTCGCTGCCATGTTCGAGTCTGTAGGGTTGCCCTGGAAGCTCGTGCTCTCGGGGCGGGGTCCTGCGGGAGAGAAGGTTCGCTACATCGAGGGGCAGCCCGTGCCTCCTGGTGTCGCGTGGACACACATCTACTGCATGGTCGGTACGCCCCCATACCGAGCCACCCAGTGGTACTTCTGCGAGCCGACAGTGGAAGGCGTCCCGCTTGGTTGGGATGTCATCTCGGGAGATCATCGTTACTTGCCCGAGATGTCGTTCAACGCAACCGGTGGCGAGCCCCAGATCGTGGCAGCCCCGCCGTACAAAGAAGTCTACGGGGACAGCTACGGCAACTCGGCAGGGCTTGTGGGAGGCACGATTGCAGGGACGCTCGCGCAAGAGGAAGACGTAGGCGGCATGGTCGACTGGACGAAGATTGGCCAGGCGGTCATCACTGGCGTGCTGGTGTCTGTGGGAACGAGCTTGCTGTTGAACTGGATCAACGGCAACGGATTGTGGGAAGGAGAGGGATCTGCGGTGCATCGCTGGAGGAAGATCCCCCAACCCACGCGAGAATCTGTTCTGATTGCCCCTTCACCTACGGGAGCGAAGGTCTGATGACGTACGCGCGCAAGCCCCGAGCACGCCGAGTCCGTAAGGCTCGGAAGAACAGCAACATCGCAGTACAAGGAGCGGCCCTTCCTGTTGGAAGCGGACCCGAGCTCGTCGTGTTCCCGATCAACCCGATCTCGTTGCGATGGGCGTCTGAGGTCTACCTGCTCCAGCGTGAGCTGGCGACGTACCAGCAAGACGCGATGGCTCTTCTGCGGCACATTGAACAAGTCGACCCTGGGGCCATGGACGACCTGTCCACGAACGAAGGGCTGGATGAGACGGGGCTGGCCTCCTACCTGCTGACGCTACTGACATCCAACAAAAACGATGCTGCCCTTTTGGCGCTGGCCAAAGCCCTCTCCCCGCGAATTGGTCTTCTGGAAGAGTTGAAGGCGCTCCAACCCATGCCGAGCTTCGGCGTGTTGCAAGGCCAAGGTGTGCTCGATGCGGGCTTCACGCCAGGCGGAAGCGATCCCCAAGCCACGTTCAAGGATCGAGTCCTTTCTCTCGACCAGAAGGTGCAGCGATCTCGTGTAGGCGTGGGCTACCCGGTCGAGGAGATGGGACGCGCATCCGATCGTGTGTCTGCTGTCTTCCTCGCCATGGGCCCTTGGGACGACCTCAACGGCATGGCGTTGCTTCCGCCAGGCCCTACAGCTGACGCTTCTGCTCGCGTGGCTGCCGGACTCGTGCGTGCGATTCTTGTGCGTCGCTTGTGGGACGTTCGTACAGGTGAGTGGGCTCCGGGCAGCAAGGTCTACTGGGCTCTGCCTCAACCGGCTCTGGGCGATCGGGACCTCACGAGCAGCAAAGAGCTGGCGGACTTCGTCTGCACGAAGGTGCAGCACTACCAGGGGACAGAAATCTCGCTTGCTCTGGGCTTCTCCTCCAACGGGCGCACGGTCAGTGGCGTTCTCCAAGAGGGGCAAGAGAAGCGAGCCGTTCGCGGGTTGTTCGACTCCGAAGACAAGACCTACGGCTTGGACATTGCAGGTGCGCCCGCGTCTCTGCGTATCGACAAGGGTGGAGTCTTTCTCCGTCAGGGCTCGGATCAGGCGTCGTTGAAGCTGATTGGCGCAGAGCGTGTTTGTCCTGGCGCGGCCACATCCTTCCTGCGTGAGCCCGCAGTCATTGGCTGGTTGCGCTCGGGGGTTGATGTTCTGCGTAAGCGGCCCTCACAGGCCGAGGTCGACACAGCACAACTGCAAGGGTCAGACTACGACCTCACGGGGACGATCCTTTCCCAACTGGTCGGGCGCCCACTCAACCACCGGGATGTAGAAGTCATCCTGGGCAAGCTTCATGCGGCGATGAAGTCTGTTCCCATGGGCTTTATCGGTCAACTCTCTGCGGACGATGGCGTACCTCGCTACCTCCCCGCTGCATCTCCTGGTTTGCCCAGCTGGTACGGGGCTTCGCCGGAGAACAGGGCTCTGGCCTCCGTCCGTATGGGCAAGCGGGTTCAGCTCTCGGGTGTCGTGAAAGGGCGTCCGCCGGCACTGCTGATGATGCAGCTGTTGGCTGAACGAGGGCACGATCCTTACGCGAAGAACGAGGAAGCGATCCGGATGCTGCGAGAGCAGCTGACCATGAAGGGAGCTCCGGAGGACGCGAAAGAGCGGCGAGCCTTCGACAAGGCGGTCTGGGCTGTAGGGACGCCGGCCGGCGAAGAGTGGATTCCGCCGGCTGCTCTTCGTCTCGAAGGGGACAGCGCCATCTGTTCGGCCGCGTTTTCTCTGTACGGGCTCAACCCTTCGGGGGTCTACAACATCCTGTGGCAGAGCCCTGTGATGAGCTTGGGCCAGATCGAGCAGATCATCTATGATGCCAGGCAGAGCGAAGGGCCTACAGGGCCCGATGGAGAGCCCTTTCACCCAATCATGGCGTTGAGGCTCTGGCTGGCCGAACGATCGGGATTGCTGGACATCATGGATGCAGGGGAGAAAATACCTGTCTCCCCCCTGTTCGTAGGTGCCATCCTGGTCGATCAGCGGAGACTGGCCAAGCGCTTGGACCGAAGCCGGTTGGGCAAGCCGTTGGACTTGGGCCAGGGAACCTGCAACGGGCGCCAGACGCAGCTGGGCCTCATGCTGGCCCAGATTGAAGTGCCGCCAGTGACCGAGTTGTTGGAGGTTCACTCGTTCGACAAGCAGCCGGACGGACTCGTGCCTGCCAAGCCGACCACGGGGGACTACTGGACGTTGGCCGAGAACTTCGCGCAGATCGGAGTGACTCAGCAGCGCACGTTGCTGCCGTTGAAGGGAACGCCGTGGGCGAAGTCTGACTTGTTCAGCCCCGCGAACATCGAGCGCACGAAGGAATTTGCTCGGTTGAAGGACGCTAACGCGAAGAAAGCCGAACCCAAGACGGAGGAGGAGCTTTACCTCAAACTGCTGCAGGAAAAGGTCATTCCAATGCGGGGTGGTGCGGTCTCGGACGCTGTCCAGGGCGGGCGCCGGGCCTTCCATGCGTTTGGCGGATCTCACGGCCGGGCCGTGAAAGAGGCAGACAAAGGCGGGCACGGGCGACTGGTCAGTCAGGATCCGAATCAGCGTCAATGGGCGACCAAGACGGCCTCGTTCTACATGGACGTGTTCAACTTCGCGGCGAGCGTGTGCCGGCAGACGGGATGCTCCCCTCACGGACCTCGGCGCACAGAAGTCGACCCGCGCAAGAAGCAGTGGCGGGCGGGTTTGGAGAACATCCAAGGGGACCAGAACGTCATCGTGGCGAAGATGGCCGAGTACGGGATTCTCGTAGACTTTGACGACCCGGTCTCCGTGCGGGACGGGCTGGTCAAGTTGCGCAATGCCTTGCAGCCTTCCTACCAGCACAAGACGGACATGGGGCTCATTCCTGACCAGTTGCGTCAATCCGGGCTGGCCCTCGAAGGACCCGTGAACAGCGACGCAGGAGACGAGGGCATCGAGGACTTCGCTCAAGACTACATGGGCCGAATGGCACGGCTCAACGGCCGTCGTCCACGCAAGGCACGCAAGCCACGACGTGCGCGACACAACCCGCTCGGAAAGGGAGAAGTCGAAGAGCTCATTGCCTACTCTGCTTTGCCCGAGAAGCAGAGGCAACCGGGTGAACTGCCCCGCATGTTCGACCGGCTCTCGGGGGAATCGCCGCCAGCGAATTGGCCGTTGACCGGAGAGCGGGTGGACGAGATGTTCCCTCGCAAGTTCGCGGGTAAGGAAACCTGGCGTCCAGCCAGCCGTTTGCCCGTCTTGGAGACACATGACCTGGTGAGTCGCGTAGGCGAGCTCGATCCCCAGAGCGACCTTGTTCGAGACGGACGGGCTGCCGCTGTGCTCGTTCGCGACACGCCGCCGACAGACGACGAAGCTGTTCGGGCGCTGATGTTGGCTGAAGCTGGTTTGTCCCTGGATGAGGCTCTTCGCATCCTGGCCGAGCAGCAGGGCAAGAAGTCAGCGGGCTTCACCATGACGCCGAGCTCCGCCATCTGCAAGATGTACCGGTCGCGCAAGTTGACCATGTACATGCCTCCGCCGCAGGTGATGCAACGAATCGGTGATCGAGCCATCCTGTTGTGGATGTCCCCCACCGAGGTGAACGACCCTCGGGTCATGTCTTTTCGTCGAGGAACGCACATCGACTGCGACATGACGAGTCGCAATCCAGAGGCGCTTCCCGAGCTGCTGGGGCGTGCCTTGCAATCGGCCATGTTCTGGATGGTCGAGAAACCTCGTCGGTTGGCTGTGACAGACGTGTGGGTGGGTCGCGTGGGTCAACCTGACCTATACCTGGCGCTTCGTCGGCAGGACAACGTCTCGCTGGCCCAGGCAGCGGCGAACTTGGACAAGGCGAAAGCGGGAGTAGCGGGCTACCGAGTGCCGATCTACGCCACGACTCGGGAGTTTGAGCAGGCCAAAGTCAACGACATCGCGGCTTATCGAGACATGGCCCAGTCCCAGATTGGACCAGAAGCGGCGCGCGAACGTGACCCAACTCGTTCGCCTCCTGCGCGCAAGGCTGAAGCAGCCACATCTGCCGAGACTGCACCGGTTGACCCATTCGGGTTTACGCAAGCGAGTGACGGGGACATCCTGTTCTGATTGCCAGCTGGCAGAAGTGAGGGCAGCGGTTACCTCGGAGGGATAGGAGTCTTCATGTCCACCGAAGCCGCGTTCAAGAGCAGCCTGACAGACGAAATGGTCGAGCATGCCTACGGCAAGGCCGTACGCGCACGCGACGACCAGTACCAGACCTTTGCGGACACGGGATTTCGTGCAGCTCTCAAGCGCGACGCTAAGCTCCTGGCCGCGCTCGAAGTGATGACCGAGTCTACAGGCAGACTGCAAGAGCATCAGATGGGACGCTCGATGCGTGACCCATCGGCAGACTTCGGCACGACGAAGGGAACAACGGTGCATCAGCTCTGTCGCGAGGCGTACCGCATGGCCGATCAAGGCACTGCGTTGCGCAACTTCGAATGGATCTATGGCTGCGCTGCATATCTATGCGGTTATACGTTCTAGATCTCGTGCCTTTCTTCATTCACGTGAGCGAGAAGTAGGCTAAGCAGTGCCTTAACGGCCGCGACAGCCTCTTCTTTGGTTTCACACGCTCTTGTGTAATGAGTTTTACCTTGGCGGCTCACCTGGCCTACCCAACGCTTGGGTCCTCGTCGGTAGACACCTCGGGGTCCGTTTTCTTGCCTAAGGACATTCTGCCGATTCGCTCCCGGTTCGACGATCTGGAGATTACACCTACGGTTGTTCAGTTTGTCGCCGTCCCAATGGTCCACTTCTTTTCCGTCTACTGGGAGGAGAAGAAAACGGTGAAGGTAGCGTGCCTTTGCCGAATTACTGATTACGTAACAACTGTTCTTGTCGCGTAGAGCCCAGCGGTGTTGTTGGATGACAACGAGATCTGAGAGGTCCACACAAGTGCGAGCAACCTCATCTCCGGACAAGTTGGTCAAAATCAACCAGGCTATGTCGCCTTCAACGACAACTTGGTTCGGACCTCTTCGCCAGCCTAAGGGGCGCAAAGGTGTATTCTTGCACTGTTGCTTGCGGTGGGCCTTACAGAGACCGCTTTTCCGGTCGTGCAAGGGGCGGGAACAAGAAGGAAAAGAACAGAGAGGTTTAGGCATGCAGCAGGATAACGCGAGTAGTTATGCAGGGCACTTCTGATGTCACGCAGCTCCTTTCTGGCTCCTCCAGCTCCGTGGATGCTGGACGAGGAAGACGAGTACCTCTACCAACAAACGCTCAGTGCAGCCGCAGACTTGCTCCAGAAGCACTTAGAGCGACGCATCGCACTTCTCGCAGAGGATGGCATTGACGAGGTCTTGTTGGAGATCCGAAAGCAGATGGCCGAATGCGCCGTCGAAGGGGACATCACGCGCAGTGGGGACCTAGGGGACTTGGTCATGGACATTGTCGCATCCAAGGCGCACGCTCGGCGGCTGTAGCACCTGGATCTAGGGCATCACCTTTCTTCTTCCGCTGGGTGAGGGTACATCTCTCCGACCGGAGGAGGTTCGCCCCATGCGTCTCACAGAGCAGCAACGCCTGCAGAATGCGGCTGCATTACGCCTGCTGCCTCAATCGAGTAAGCAGCTGGCGAGACGTATCGCGAAGCAGCGGGCCTACGTCTTTGCCCTGCGTTTTCAACGAAGCCAGGCCAAGAACCTCGTCGAGAAGCTCAAGATCGAACGTGAGTTGCTTGTTGAGGTCGGCAAGCTCAAGCGCATGGTGACCGGTGCGACCCGCAAGGGCCAGAAGGCGGGCGTTGAGACCTTGGTGCCGATCGAAGTGAAGATGCGTGCCTCTGTGGTTCAGCAAGAGATCGCGGCCCTAGACCAGGTTCTTGCTCGCCTTGGTCAAGCTCGGCCAGGTGGGATTGCGGCGAAACGTCGGATTGCGCTGCAACGGCAGATGCTGACCTCGCGCAAGAAGCTGCTGCTTCGCCGCCTCGGGCTGCTTGTTCGGGGCCAGGACCTGGAGCAGGCACCGTCCATCGACCCAAGCCTGGCCCGGTACAAGCGCACGCGGTTGACACTGCCGGCTGTCTACACCGTTCCTACGGCAGGCGATACCATCACGTTGATTCGCCTCGTTGCCACCAATCTGGTGCGCAAGCAGGCTGAATCGGACAAGGCGTTTCGCCTGCGTCTTCGCGCCTATGCTCAACGTGCCTTGGTGCGCTTCATCAGCAAGAGCCAAGAAACGACATCCGGTCAAGCCCTCGCCGACGCAGTCGAAGAGACCATCCTCGTAGACGGTCCCGCGATCGAGTCCGAGGTTGCCGCAGGTGGTCTTGTTGCAGACCCGGCAGGTGCCGCTGTTGACGCGATCATTGAACCGGTGGCCGATGAGCTCGCTGCAGTGGTGTTCGACTTGCAACCCGAAGTCTCGGGCCCTGTGACGCTCGAAGAGGTGGACACGGTCCTCGCCTCGGCTGACGAGGTCGAAGCTCACTTGATCGCGCAACCAGACGAAGTGCAAGACAGCTTCGAGGCCGCGTACACGCTGGGTGAAGGCTCGTCTCTGCTGCCTCTGCCCGAATCTCCTTCGCGCGTCGGCGGGCGCATCACGGGGTTTGACCC
>Ga0114918_10000917_pt1 | contig 25923 bp, 21 predicted proteins | sample LantaG_FD_87015 | JGI IMG/M metagenome (GOLD analysis project Ga0114918, IMG submission 87015) | Deep subsurface microbial communities from Baltic Sea to uncover new lineages of life (NeLLi) - Landsort_02402 metaG | ecosystem: Environmental > Aquatic > Marine > Oceanic > Sediment | place...
AAGCTGTTCACACTGAGCGCGGTCGCCGCGCTGCTCGTCGACCAAGCCAGCAAGCTCATTGCGCTCAGATTCCTGCCCGAGGGGATGCCGGTAAACGCCATCAGTCACTTTGTTCGTTTCGTCCGCACCCGGAATCCCGACGGCATATTTGGTCTTCAGTTCGGCCCGCAGTTCATCTACTTCATCCTTCCGCTGCTCGGTATGGCGCTCGTCATCTACTTCGCGATTCGGACCAAAGAGTGCTGGTACCACCTGTCGTACGGGCTGGTCCTGGGCGGCGCGCTCGGGAATCTCATCGACCGGATCCGGCTGGGTTACGTCGTCGACTTCATCGATGTCGGGCTGAAGAACTGGCGATGGTACACGTTCAACCCGGCGGACGGTTTCGTCGTGATCGGTGTCATTCTGCTGCTTTATCTGGAGCTCTTCTGGGCTCGGCACCGTCGGGCCGAAGCAGATGCCGAACCGGTCGAAGGGGTCACCGGTGGGGCGGATATACCTAGACAATAACTCGACGACGTCGATCGACCCCCGGGTGGCGGCGGCAATCGAACCGTACATCCGTGAAGCGTACGGCAACCCGTCCAACCTGCACAGCTACGGTCGCGAGTGCGCCGAAGGACTGGCCGAGGCACGGGAGCAAGTTGCCGCGTTCATCGGTGCCGATGTCGAAGAGGTCTTCTTTACCGGCAGCGGCACCGAATCGGACAACTGGGCTGTCAAGGGTGTCGCGTGTGCCGTCGGGCCGGGCAAGCATATCGTCACCAGCCCGATCGAGCACGGCGCGGTACTCGGAGCCTGTCGGTACATGGGGGAACTGGGCTGGAAGGTCTCACTTCTGCTTGTCGACGGGTACGGACGGGTTGACCCGGAAGCGGTGCGGAGAGCGTTGACCGACAGCACGGCGTTGGTGTCGGTCATGCTGGTGAACAACGAGATCGGGACGATCGAGCCGGTCAGGAAGATAGCCGCGATCTGCCACGAGCGGGGCGTGCTTTGCCATACCGATGCGGTCGCCGCGGTGGGCAAGATTGAGGTCGCCGTCGACGACCTCGGGGTTGACCTGCTGACCATTTCGGGACACAAGCTTCACGCGCCGAAGGGGATTGGCGTGCTCTACGTGCGCCGGGGCACCGAGATTCACCCGTTCATCCACGGCGGGCATCAGGAGCGCGGGATGCGGGCCGGGACCGAGAATGTGATCGGTGCGGTCGGGATGGGCAAGGCGTGCGAGTTGCTCAGGAACGAGTGGCGCGAGGACGCAGCGCGAATGAAGCAACTGCGTGACCGGCTCGAGCGGGGGATTGTCGAGCGGATCGCAGAGATTCAGGTCAGCGGCCACCCGGAGAACCGTGTCTGCAACGTGCTACACGTTACGGTCGGCTACATCGAAGGAGAGGCGCTGTTGCTCAGCCTCGACCTCGAAGGGGTTGCGGTGGCCTCAGGTTCGGCGTGCTCGGCTGGCGAGGGCGACGCCTCGGCGACCGTGGAGGCGATCGGCATCTCGCCGTTGTTCAGGAATTCCCCAGTCAGATTCTCGCTCGGACGGGACACCACGGAGGAGGAGATTGACCGAACGATCGACGTGTTCGAGCAGGTAGTCGGGCGTCTGCGTGACATTTCCCCGCTCTGGACCAACCGTTCGGGCTAGACGTCCAGCAGGGCAATTGCCCGTCAGCCATCGTCCGTCCGCTCCAAGCGGTACTCACGATACGCGCGCGCGCGGGGGTCGATTTCCAGTTTCACGCGGTGACGTCCGGCATCGAACCGCTCGCCGGTCAGCCGCGCTGACAGTCGAACCGGGCGGTCGGCGCTCAGTGCGTCGGACTGGACGGTGGAGGCACCCAGTTCGCGCGTGGAGGATGTGAAAAGCAGTTCGCGAGTCCACTCCAACATCAGCTCGCCGAGGTCCGGTGCGGTTCACCACCAAATTACTGCGGACAGTCTCAACGCCCGTTGCGACTTTGAGCATCGCCCTCCGGATGCAGACGGCGGCGTTGGCGAACAACTCCGGGAGGTCGCGGCCGTTGAGCTCGACGAGCAGGCCAGACGTGTGATCGAGGAGCCGCCAGCGAGGCGGATGACGCGGACCATCCGGCGGTCCGGTCATCCCGGCGCCGACATTGTCGCTGGGTCTAGGCGGCGTGTTCCTGGACGAGCTTGATGAGCCGGTCTGGGTCGACCGGCTTGTAGAGAATGCCGGCGACCTGTTCTTCGCGTGCTTGGCGGGCAAGTTCACTGTCCGTGTAGGCGGTGATGACGATGAACCGGGTTCCCGGATGCTTGGGCTTCATTCGGTGGATGACCTCAACACCGTTCATGCCGGGCATGATTATGTCGACGACGGCAACGTTGTAGGTGTGGGACTCGAATAGCTGGATCGCCTCGTGGCCACTGGCTGCGGTATCGACTTCGAATCCATAGCTTGAGAGAATGTCGGACAGCGTCTCAAGCATGCCGGGGTTGTCGTCTATCAGGAGTATGCGGGGCTTGTCACTCACATCGCCTCCTGTTCTGTGCGGTGGTCAATCCGCTTCATGACTGCATCAGTCCCGATCTTTCGCTGGAATACATGAGTCTAGGGCTGGTCGTGATCTCTGTCAAACAGCGGGACGCAAACTTGGCTAACCGAGGTTCAGCCCGGGCGCCATCGCGTCGACTGTGGCCTGCCGATCGAGCAACTCGGCTATCTCGTCACGGCTGAGCCCAAGGCGGTCGAACCGGTTGAGCTTCTCTGTATCGATGCGATATCGGGCCCGCAGATAGATGCGATCGCTCAGCGGCAAAGACGACGGAACGTCCGCGCGGTTCGGTTTCTCCAAGGCTACCTCCCTGCGGCGGGCGACGGTATGGACGCCCGCCAGTTTCGTTACCATCCGAGCCGCGTCAAAGCAACACAACCAGTAATTATAGCGGCCGGCCGGGATTCAGTCCAGCGGACAGGTCTAGCGGTTGACGACGATACTGCCGGTTGCGGTGTTGCCTTGGGCGTCGGCGGCCCAGAATGTCAGGGTGTTTTCGCCGGGCTCAAGCTCGACCGGACCGCTGAAGTTCTCTTGGGTCTCATCAAGGATGCCGTCTTCGGGTCCAAGCGGCTGCCACGGGCCGGCGTTGACCGACACGCGGCAGGACGCGATGGTCGAATGGGCGTCGCGGACGGAGCAGGCGGCATTTCTTCCTCGGGCCGAGATTCCAGAGACGACCGGCGGCGAGTTGTCGACTAGCACGGGTAGGATGGTCAATTCGCTCGTCCGGGCAAGGTTGGCCGGGCGGGATACCGCGTCGCTGGCGGTGAGCCGGAACCGGTACCAGCCATCCGGCAGCGTCCGGGTATCCAGTTCGTGGCTTGGCGTGCCGGTTCGGTCGACAAGCGATTTCCAGCGCTGTTCGATCTCGCCCCGGAACAGGAGTTCGAATTCGAGCGAGTCGCCGTCCGCGTCCTCCACCTGCCAGGTTATCTCGCGGATCGGGTCGTTGTTGCCTCGTTCCGCAGCGGTCAGTTCGACCTGCTCGACCTCGAGGCCGGAGATGGCGGGCGAGCGGTTCGGCGCGTCGTAGTAGAGGTCGACGCGCCGCAGGACCGGGGTCCGACCGGGGAATCCGGATGTAAGACGCGCGCGCCACTGGACGAACCGGGCGACGGGGGATGTGGAGCCGGTGGTCACCTCCAGCCAGTCGTTCCAAGTCGAGTCCGGCAGCTCGGAGTTACCGGAACGAGTATCGAATTCCAGACCGGTCCCGGCCGGGACGTCAGCCAGCGAGCTGATGCGTCCGAACCGGGATGGGCCGGCGCAGTCATGGGGTTCGGACTCCAGCGTACCGGAGCGGGCATACCCGTCACCGAGCGCCAGCAGTAGCGCCGGGTCGGTCGTGCCGATGAGCGTCCGGTCCGAGACAGGAAGCAGTGCGACCGCATTGGCAGATTCGGTGTTCTGGAGGACGGTTGCGCGTCCCATCGCATCGAGCCGGTGGATGCGGCCAACCCCGCCGGTCGCCACCAGTACTCCGTCTTCCTTGGCGAGCAGGGCGAAGACTGTTGAGTCCGGAGCCGTCCACTGCCACTGCAGTACGCCGTCCATGTCGACGCAGCCCACCCAGCCAGTCGAGCAGGCCTCTGATTCCTCGTCAGGGTTGGCGCCGATGTAGACGGTCGGGTTGTCGGTGACCGCAAGCGTCCTGACTTCGGCTAGCGGCGTGTCATACAGCACCGATAGTCGTGGTGCGTCGCGGTCGGCCGTGAGGCCGAGTTGGTAGACGATGCCGTCCGGTGCGGTGCCCACCAGCAGTTCGCGCTCCTCGTCGAGCCATGCGAGTGCGGTCAGATGCGCTTGGCGGGCGGCGAAGATGACCTTGCCCCGGTCCTTGCCGTCGATACGATACAGCCGCCCGTTGATCCCGGTCGCGCAGAAGATAGCGCCGCCCGTTCCGGGCAACAGGGAGAAGACGTAGTCCTCGCCGGTCTCGAACCAAGCTTCGGGCTCATTGCCGGGCCGCAGCCGATAGATGGTGCCGCCAGGCGTCGCGGCGAAGTAGACGTTGCCGCGCGCATCGGTACACAGGGCGAGGATCTCGCCGGCATCCGCGTCGAAGATAGTGTCGATGCGGCTGCCGGTGACCCGGTAGACGCGGCCGGCATTGCCGGTGCCGAGGTAGACGGTTCCGTTCCGGGCTGCCGCGATGCTCCAGATCGATGCGTCACCGAGTGCGGCCAACTCCTTGATGGCGGGAGCGAGCATCACGGTGCCGTCGTGAAGGAACGCGACGTTCTCCGATTTCGATCCGATCCGTTCATCGCTGGGTAGGAAGCCCTCGATTCCCGTACTGGTCCACAGGTTGCCGGCAAGCAGAGCGATGACAAGGGTGTTCAAGTTCAACGTCGTACCTCCAGTTGGATCTCGACCACGCCCGCGATGACGTCGTCCAGCGGGATCATTCGGCTGAAAACGACCGATTCGGCGGTCGTCGCAATCGACTCCGTACCGATTCCGCCCTGCAGGACCCGTCGGAGCGACGGAGGCGGGTCGGGCAGCTCCTTGCCCTTGATGGTGATTCCCGGCCGCGTGCTGAAACCGGCGACGGCGAGGATGTTCTCGCCGCCGGTGCGTTCCAGCACCCGGCAGAGGTGCTCAAACGACTGGGGCTGAGTGGCGCCGGGCGCCCGCATCGTTTCGCGGTAGAACAGGGAGTCGCGCGACGACACGCTCACCGTCAGTGGTCCCTCGGGCGTCGTCAATGGCACGCCGATCAGGACGGACTTCTTCTCTTCGTTGCCGTCTTCCCGGCGCAGCGTGACCGCGAGGTCCAGCGACTCGCCGGGGGCCACGGTCCACCGACTGGGTCGCGCCCCGGTGATGTAAACCGCCTGCTTGCCCGGCACGAATTCGAGCTCGACACGAACGGAATCGAGCGTCGGGGTACCGAATGGGCTGCCGAGCAGGAACTGCAGTTCATCGAGGGTCCGTCGGAACAGCATCGCCGCCGGGTCGAGGCCGGTGTGAATATGCTTGATCGTGATCGTGCAGGTATCGTTGAACGCGAGGCTGGTTCGTGACACCAGCGTCATGTCCTCGTAGCTTCCCTCGCTGGCATAGACGATTTCGCTTAGACCGTAGGCGGTGAGGATGGGTGTTAGCGCCGGGAGGTCGACTACCCGGTAGTTGAACTCGGAGTTCGCGGTGGGCGTTGTGAGCTTGATCGACACCGGGGTGAGTTCAGGGACCGGACCGATGCTGCCGGCGACGGCGGGCAGGCGGTCCTGATTCATGGTCCCCACCAGTTCGGTGGGGGAGAATAGCTTGAAAGACTCGCGGATGCCGGGCATGACGGCGTGAATCTTGGCGGCGGCGAACGGCATCTCGATTGCCCCGCCCCGGATCATCGGGTGACCGAACGCGACGATCCGATCGCCCTCGCGGTGGGTTATCGTGCCGACCGCCGCGGCGACGACGTCGCCGGCGATGTAGGAGACCGCGATAGCCCCACCCGGCACGAGGGTCGAATCAAGCGGCAGTCCGGAGTCTGCGGATAGCTGGCCGGACGCGGCGGCGACCGGCATCAAACCGAAGTCGGCTAGAGCCGGTTCGACCAGCCCGCTCAGCGAGGGGTTGAGACCGCTCATCGCCAGGGGAAGTCGCAACGTACTCAGTTCTCCGCCGGCGATGCCGATGGTCCGACGAGCGCCGTTCGCCCGCGTCGGTATGTCCCACAGCGCGAGCATCTCGCTGATCGGGGTTATGCCGCCAATCGGCTCCTTGGCGAAGCCCCAACCGTAGGCGATGGCACCAATGAGCTTGTCATCGATATAGACCGGGCTTCCCGACATCCCGGCGATGATGCCGGTCTTCTCAAGGTCGTGGCCGGAGAGACGACAGAGGATCATGTCGCTGCCCGGCGAAACGTCGAACATGACGTCGATGATTTCGACCTCAAACCGCTCGATCTCGTAGCCGGAGAATACCGAAAGGCCGTAGCCTTTCATTCCCGGCTCGAGTTCCTCCGGGGAGAGTGTTTCGACTGCGCCAGCCGGGAGGGTCAGCAGTGCGACGGCGATCAGCAGTTGAGCCCGGTTCATACGTCAGGTGGTCGACGGGCGGGCGGTCTTGTCCCACTTCGCGCGCCACTCGCCGTGGCGCGGGAACTCCCGGCAGTTGATCGGCACCCAGGAACAGGCTTGCTTCTCGTACATCGTTTCGTTCGGGAACAGCCAAGACTCGGTGGTGTCGAACACACCGAAGAGGTAGGCCCGGCCCGGCTTGTCCTTTTCAAGGACCGCCAGAATGCGGCGCAGCCGCTCCATCCGGCCGTCGAGTTCCTCGGCTGGGAAGTAGCTCGGCTGGTTGACATGGAGCAGGAACTCGAGCTGGAGCAACGACTGGAAATGGCCGTGCAGCGACAGGACCAGGTCGGCCGGGCCGACCGCGGTCTCCAGTCCGACCCGGCACATCCAACCGGGGCGCACGAGCAGGAGCCGCCGGATGTGGAAGTAGGCGGCCGCAACCAGGTCGTGGCGGTTGAAGAGCCTGAAATCGGCGACATCGGTTTTGAGCTTGAGCCAGAGCGGCCCGGTCATGAAGTTGTGGACTTCGTTTGCCATCCCGGATCAGTCCTGGATGTCGGCGTGCGGGCGTCCATGGAGAGCTGAGTTGGCAGCCTCGATGACTTTGGCGGCTTCGCGGAGATTGAGGAACGTCACGCCGAGCCCGAGGTTCGGCTCGCGCCAGCGCACGCCGGCGAGCAGGCTCATGACCTCAATTCGCTTCACCTTGGGGTAGGCGTCAAAGAACGCGTCGGTCAGGAGGTCATGGAGGTTCTGCCAGCCGAACGGGCTCAGCCGGACGGTGGCGCCGACGAGCATCACGCCCAGCGGCTTCAGGCCAAGCGAAACCGCGTCGCGGAAGTAGTTGACGAGCGCCATCCGATTGGGCGATTCACCGATGAACCATGCGGACTTGGACTGCGGGTCGTAGGCGAGGAGGACGTTCTTCTCCCCGAACGTCTGGTGGAAGTTCCGCCGCAGCGACAGCTTGTTCCCGAACGCGTTGTCGTAGAATGACTTGAGCAGCCCGCGATTGGATATCGTCCGGGCCGCGTCCTTGTCGGCGGCGAGGTTCCTGTAGCCGTAGTTGTCCATGACCGCGAGCAGCGGGTCGGAATCGTCGTACTTGTGTAGCTCCTCAAGCATCAGGCCGCAGCCGAATTCCGGTGATAGCCGTGTCGAGCGGATCTCGATCGAGCGTTCGGTCTCGAGCCGGGGACGAGGTGGCATCAGTCGGCCCTCGCCGTTTCGCCACGGCCGCCAAGCCGGCGGGCCGAGGTCCCGAGGATTCGCTTGAAGCGCCGGTACTCGCCGTCGGTAGCGGCCAGGTGATGGGCGCAGATCGCGGCGTTGCCGCGCGCAAGCAGGTAATCGATGTTGCCAACGAGGGCGCGACCGGCCGCCGCTTCACGGGCGATGAGCTGCGGGTTCAAGAACCGCCTGTAGGAGTTCTCGTCGGCGACCGGGCATTTCGATTCCGAGTCGATTCGCGCGGCGACGACGACGCCGGGCAGCCGGGCGAGGCTGAGCATCAGGCCGGGTGGGGCCGCGTCGGTGGCGGGCAGGACCTTCACGGCCTTTATGTTACCCGGCGAGAACAGCTGTTCCAGTCCGGCTTCCGGGAGCATTCCGAGCTTGAGGCAGATGACGCCGATCCCGATGTTGTGCAGCTCGAGCCGGCGGGTGTCGACCTTCATCATCTTGCGGACGCCGAACCAGTGACGCCCGCGGACAGCGAGGAGCCGACGGAAGCTGAGCCGGACGAGCAGCGATGAAAGCCCCCTCTGTCGCCACCGGGGATGGACGAAGATGTCCCAGAGCGTTTCGAGGCCGGACTCGGTGTCGCGATCGATATGAATATGGCCGATGGTGTCGCTTTCCAGATGCAGTTCGAAGTCCGCACGGTGATTCTGCACCGACTGCCGGACAGCAAGACGGGTGCCGGCCAGCGCGCCGGTTGTGACATCGAGTTCGGTCGCCTCCGCGTTCGGGTCGTCGATGACCCAGCTCGGCCCGAGCCGGGCGGGATCGAACGGGGCGGGTCGGCGGAAGATGGAGCGCATCTCAAGCGCCGCGGATACGGCGGCGGAATACCTTTGCTGCATACTCGTCCGCCGAGAGATGATTAACGAACTGGTCAAGCCCACGGCGCCGCAACCAGTAGTTGCCGTTGCCGACGACGATGAGGCCGCGGGCGACCCAGTCGAAGATGACTCGCTCATCCTTGAGCAGTTTGGCGTAGGTGTTGTAGTCGTCGACCGGCCGTCGCGTGTCCTGGTCAAGGATGAATGCGATGAGCACGAGCGGGAAGGTCCGGATGACAGTCTTGAAGCTCGGCGGGAAGTTGTTCTTGGCAGGCAGCACCTCCATGCCGGTGATGTTGGCGGGCCGCAGCAGCTTGTCGAGGTTGGATTCGGGCGTGAACCCGAGCCGATTGCCGATGACGCCGATGCCGACATTCTGGAGTTCGACGTTTCGGTCCGTCGGCTTCATCAGCCGCATCATCCGGATTCCGAAAAAGGTCCGCTCCTGCATCGAGAACAACTCGCGGAAGATGCTGTAGGTCATGATCGAGGCGCCGCCGCCGCGGCGATACCGTTCCTGGACGGCGATGTCCCAGAGGATGCCGCCGAGGCCCGGTGGGTCCCGCTCGACATAGGTCCGGCCGATGCGGCGGCCGTCGAGCGCAGCGTAGCAGTTGGCCTTGGTTTCGAATACATCGGTCGTGATCTCCACTTCCTGGTCCTGGAGTGGACCTTCGAGAATGCGGATCCGGGAGTGATCGAGCCATTCAAACGCTGAGTCGAACCGCCCCGTTCTCCATACGAACGGGGACCGGCCGAAGAAGACCCAGCGGAGAAACGACTTGAGCGATTTGCCGGAGTCCGCTGGCTACCTCATAAGGTTGGGGTTGATGGTGACCGCCTTCTCGATCGCCTCGACCGCTTTCTGCTTCCAGCCCTTGTCCCGGTATGCGATGCCGAGGTTGTGCCAGGCGCCGAAGTGCTTCGGGTTGATCTGGATCGCCCGGCGGTAGCTCTGGATGGCCGCGTCCAGCTTCCGTTTCCGGTAGTAGGCCTGACCTAGGTTGTAATGGGCCTGGGCGAATTCCGGCTCGAGCCGCGCGGCCTCCCGGTAGCAGGTGATCGCCTTGTCGTGGCGTCCCTGCTCGAGATGGATGTTGCCGAGGTTGAAATGAGCCTGGACGTATCCGGGCCTGATCACGATGGCGGCCCCGAATGCCGCGACCGCCTGCTCGGGTGCGCCGGAGTGCTGGAATGCGAAGCCAAGGTTGTTGTACGCCTCGACGTAGTCTTTCCGCAGTTCGATCGCCCGCTTGAAGGCGCGGATCGCCCGCGGCCATCGTTCCATCATCGACCAGGCGTTGCCGAGGCTGTGGTAGGATTCCGGCACGCCGGGTTGGAGGGCGATTCCCCGTTGGATTGCCTTGACCGCTTCCTCGGGCATCCGGCGGCGCATGTAGCAGTTGCCGAGGTTGCTCCAGGCCGAGGCCGATTCCGGGTTGATGTCGAGGATCTTCCGGTAGTTCTCGATTGCACGTTCGGGTCGGCCCCGGGCGAAGTAGACGGCCGCGAGGCTGCTCCAGGCGAGTTCGAAAAGCGCCCGCCGGTCGAGCCGCCTGCCGGCGGCGATGGGGACGAATGATAGCTGGCTTGGCCGGGTCACGTCCCAGTAGACGGTCCGGTGGCTGACGACCACCTCGAGTTGGACGGTGTCCGACTCTCGCTGGAAGTGGACCGCGAAGCCCAGCTTGCCGATGACGAGCGCGTCGATGATGGCGAGTCCCAGCGAGTTCCCGATTCCGCCTTGGCGTCCGAGGTAGGCGTCGAGCGTCTGCGTCAGCAGAAACGCGGTCGAGGCCCGTTCCGGCTTGGACTTCCAGAGTTCCTCGCGCACCGCCAGAAGCACGCTGAGGCGAGACTGGAATCCGGAGTCCCGGTACGTCGGCATCGTCAGTCCGGTGGCGAAGAGGGAGTCGAGTATCTGGATGACCGCCGGGGTCGACGTGACCCGGTCGAACAGCCGGTCGAGCTTGGATGCGTAGTCGAGCAGTTCCTCGGGGGAACGCACGCCGGCTAGGGTCAGCATGCCGTAGGCCAGCGCGGTGGATTCCCCAAATCGCTGGGAGATCTCGTCGGCCGCGGCGAGCAGGTCCGGTGACGAGGCACCAATCCGTTGCGGGTGAAGCCGCGCGAGGGCGAGGAACTCGCTGAACCGTTCGCGCTCGGCGGTCGGCAGTACCCCGAGGGCTCGGCGCAGGCGCAGCGCCCGTTCCTGGGCGTCGAGAATCATCCCGCCCATTTTCTGGTGAACGAGCAACGCCTCGGCGTGCGCTCGGCAGACCTCGAGTTGGCGCTCGAGCGCGGTGAGCAGGACGAACTTGTCGCGGAACGAATCGTCGACAATCCGGGGCGAAGCTCCGGTGAGCCGGGCGTAGTGGTTGGGCGGCAGCTCGTCCGGGTAGTATTTGAGTCCCTGCTCGAGCATCACGTTGACCTCGGCAACCGCGGAATCGACCCGTCGCCGGACGTCGTCGAGTCGGGCCGAGTCGTTCATCGTTGCGGCGCGCCTGGGCGGTCCAAGAAGGGCAGGGTTTCTGCCGGACCGGCATTGGTCCGCAGTCTTGACGAGAACCCGGAGTATCGCATCAGCGTGCAGAGTCAGCACGGACACGAAAGGACGCGCCCACAATTGATTCTAGACTTCGGGGTCGAGATGTCAAGCGGGCTGAGCCAGAACCCATTGAAAAACCAGCATTTCGAGCGTCCTGGCTGCGGCTACGATCGGCTTTGGGACTAGCCAACCTCGTCGAGCATGCTGGTGGTCAGTTTGCCCCGGAGGAACCGGCCGCTCTTGAGCAATCGGCGGTGGAAGGTGACGGTCGTTGCGATCCCCCCGATCTCGGTTTCGGCAAGGGCACGGTCGAGGCGGGCAATCGCCTCCTCGCGGTCGCAGCCGTGCGAGATTATCTTGGCGACAAGGGGGTCATAGTGCGCCGGGACGCGGTAGCCGGGAATCAGGTACGATTCGACCCTGATGCCCGGTCCGCCCGGAACGCGAACATCGGTGATGAGCCCAGGGGAGGGCTCGAAGTCAGCGTCCGGGTCCTCGGCGTAGATGCGGGCCTCGATCGAGTGTCCGGAGGGACGGCAGTCTTCCGGGCTCAGCTCGAGTTTCTCGCCCGAGGCGATGCGCAGTTGGGTGCGGACGATGTCGATGCCGGTCACTTCCTCGGTCACCGGGTGTTCGACCTGGAGCCGGGCGTTCATTTCCATGAAGTAGCAGTTGCCGTCGCCATCGACGACGAACTCGACCGTGCCGGCGTTGACGTAGTTGGCGGCGCGCGAAGCGGCGATTGCCCAGGCGCCGAGCTTCTCGCGCAGCGCCGGGTCGACAATCGGTGACGGAGATTCCTCAAGGAGTTTCTGGTGCCGGCGCTGGGCCGAGCAGTCGCGCTCGCCGAGATGGACGATCGTTCCGTACCGGTCGGCGAGGATCTGGATCTCGACGTGGTGGGCGTTGGTGATGTACTTCTCGAGGTAGACGCGGGCGTCGCCGAAGGACGCCTTGGCCTCGGCCTGGCACATCCGGAATCCGCTCTCCATGTCCCGTTCGCGGTGGACGACCCGCATACCCTTGCCGCCGCCGCCGGCCGCAGCCTTGACCAGCACCGGGTAGCCCAGTTCTTTGCAGAGTTTCGCCGCCTCCTTGGCGTCGCGGACTTCGCCTTCAGAACCGGGGATGACCGGAACGCCCGCTTCGGCAGCGATCTGGCGGGCGCGGATCTTGTCGCCGAGCAGCCGGATCGTCTCGGCGCTTGGGCCTATGAAGTTCAGGCCGCAGGATCCGGTCGCCTCGACGAACTCCGGGCTTTCAGCGAGGAAGCCGTAGCCGGGGTGGAGCGCGTCGCACTCGGCGATCTCGGCCGCCGACAGGATGCGCGACACGTTGAGGTAGGAATCGGGCGCGGGCGGAGGGCCGATGCAGACCGCCTCGTCGGCGACCAGCACCGGCAGCGACTCGCGGTCAGCCTCGGAATAGACAGCGACCGAGGCGATGCCGGCGTCGCGGCAGGCCCGGATGATGCGCAGGGCGATTTCGCCGCGGTTGGCGACGAGGACTTTCTTCACCGGCTGCGGGGCGTCCGTCATGTTCAGCCTGCCCGGCACGGCTCAGCCGTTGGCCCGTTCGACGTAGGAGTTGGTCCTTGTGTCGACTTTGACCTTGTCGCCGATCTTGATGAAGAACGGCACCGACACCGTGAGCCCGGTGGTCAGCGTCGCTGGCTTACCGCCGCCGGTCGCGGTGTCGCCACGGAAGTCGGGAGCGGTCTCGGTCACTTCCATCACCAGGAACATCGGCGGCTCGATGGTCGCCGGTTTGCCCTCGATGTAGACGATGTTGATCTCGATGTCGTCGGTCAGGTAGAGCGCCTTGTCGCCGACCAGGTCCTTGCCGAGCGCAAACTGGTCGTAGGTCTCCATGTCCATGAAGTTGTAGCCGAAATCGTCAGAGAACATGTACTGGCTCTTGCGGCGTTCCATCTCGGCCGATTCGATCTTGACCTCGGATTCGAAGCTCTCCTCGAACTGGGCGCCGGTCTCGATGTTGCGGATCTTGGCCAGGACCCGGGCGCGGCGCTGGGCCGTACGGGATCGCTGGTAGCTGAGCACCTCGTAGATGCCATCCTTCCACTTGATCAGCGTGCCGGATTTGAACTCATTGGGGGTGATCATCTGCTGTCCTTCAGAGCTGCGTAACCTGCTTCGGACTGCGGGTCAGGTTGTCGCAGCCGGCTTTGGTCACGACGACCATGTCCTCGATACGGACGCCGCCGAGGCCGGGCAGGTAGATGCCGGGTTCGACGGTCACGACGTCGCCGACCGCGAGGGTCTGCCCGCTGACCCAGGCCAGCGAGGGCTGCTCGTGGACGTTGATGCCGACGCCGTGGCCGAGGCTGTGACCGAAGTAGGGTCCGTAACCGGCGCTGGTGATGTGGTCGCGGGCGACCCGATCGACTTCGCGGCACGACGCGCCGGGCCTCACCGCCGCGATGGCGCGCCGCTGGGCTTCGAGGACGATGCGGTAGACCTCGAGCAGGTCGGGGTTGGGCCGGCCGAGAAAGACGGTCCGGGTCATGTCCGAGCAGTAGCCGCCGACCCGGGCGCCGATGTCAAAGGTTATCGCGTCGCCCTTGCGTAGCTTCCGGGTCGAAGCGCCGGCGTGCGGCTTGGCGCCGTTGGGTCCCGAGGCGACGATCGGGTCGAAGGCGTTTTCGCCGACCCGGGCGAACTGGCTGGTGATCTCCACGGCGAGGTCGATCTCGCGGACTCCAGGCTTGATCATCGCCTGGACGCTCTGATAGGTGCGTTCGGTGGCCCGCTGGGCCTTGTGAATCGCCGCGATCTCGATCGCTTCCTTGCAGCGACGCAAGGCGAGGACGAGGTCCTCCCTGACCGGGACCAGCTTGATGCCCTTGAGTTGGCGCTTGAGCAGCCGGTGGAGATGGAGGGTCAGGTGCTGGGACTCGACCCCGAGCTTCCGGATGCCGGCGGCGTCATCGACAGGGAACGCGGCGTAGAGGCTGCGTTCGAGGACCCGCTTGCGGCAGCCGCGGACCTCGGTCCGGATCTGTTCCTGGTAGCGGAAGTCGGTGTAGAACCAGGCGGCCTTGCCGGTGACGAGCATGATGCCGTTTGACCCGGTGTAGCCGGACAGGTAGCGGACGTTCTCGAGATGGGTGACGAGCAGGCCGTCGAGGCCTTCCTGGACCATAAGTCGGCGCAGTTTCGCGATTCTGTTTGCCACGATAGGCCGATTCTAGGTGCGCGCCTTTGGGTGTCAAGCAAGCGGGCGGGGACTTCGTTGGAATCGGTGGCCCCGGGGTTGCTGCCCGGATTGCCTGCCGGGGAAACGCGACCGGTCAGCGGGCGCCACCGGCGTGGCCGAGTATTTCAGACCAGGCCCGGAGGAAGTTGCCGCCGAGTATCTTGCCTGTGTCCTGCCCGGTGAACCCCCGGGTCGCCAGTCCGCTGACAAGGTCGGGCATCCGCGTTACGTCTTCCATCCCCTCAGGTCCCGGGCCTCCGAACCCGTCGAAGTCGGCACCGAGCGCGACCGAGTCGATCCCCGCCTTATCGGCAATGTACTCGACGTGGTCGATGATGTCGCTGAGGGCGGTCGGCTCGGGTTCGGGTTTCAGGAATGCGGGAACGAAGACGACCCCGACGACCCCGCCGGACTCTCCAATGGCGTGGAGCTGTTCGTCGTCCAGGTTCCGGGGGTGGTCGCAGCGACCGCGGGCTCCCGAATGTGACGCCACGACCGGCGCGGGCGATGCCTCGATTACGTCCCAGAACGTCCGGGTCGAGGCGTGCGAGAGGTCAACCGCGATGCCCAGCCCGGTCATCATCCGGACAGCCTCCCGGCCGAGCGCGCTGAGCCCGGCACCGGTGTCCTCGAGCCAGGACTCGGCAAGCTCATTGGTGTTGTTCCAGACCAGGGTCAGCATCCGGACACCGCGTTCGTGGAATGCCGCGAGTCGGTCGAGGTCGCCTTCCAGTGCGTGGCCGCCCTCGATTGCCGGGATGCCGGCGATCAGACCGGCGGCGTTGGCGGTGGTGACTTCGACCGGGGTCAGCGTCCGTGCGAGCTGGCCCGGGTGGTCGCGGCAGAGCGCGTCTAATGAATCAAGCGCCCGGTCGACGAACGGCGCTCGCTCACCTTCGGCGTACTTCTCGGGGTTGATCCAGATTGCGAAGACCTGGCCGGTGACTCCGCCTTCGCGCAGCCGAGGGAGGTCGACGTGGCCCACCCGGGAATGCACGCCGATGTCCTTGCGGCCCTGGACGTGCTCGTAGAGCGCGTCGGTGTGCAGGTCGATGATGGGACGGGGCGATGCGTTTACCCGGCATCATATCGTGGCCCGGACGTGTGGCAAGTCGGCTTGACAGGCGCGGGAACCGGACGTCTACTTGGATTGAGGCCCACACGCGGGCCGAGGAGGCGACGGATGAAAGTCACCGCAGTCCTGGCTGGAATTATGATCGCGGCCGCGCCGCTCGCGGCGCAGGGGTTCGGTGTAATCTGCACGACCGATGTCCCGTATGCGACCGGCTTCAGCAACAGTCACAAGTTGGCGGCGCCCTCCGAGCTCGACACCGCATTGACGCTGGTCTTTCAATCGAGCGAGGCGATTCACTACTGCATCGGCGTTTGCGACTTCACCGGCATCGAGTGGGAGGAGCCGGTCACGCTCTACCCGGGCCAGAACCCGGCCATCGCCTGCGGAACCGACGGCGACCGGCATATCGTCTGGCAGTTCCCGGACACATCCAGCGGCACCTGGGAGGTGTACTACCGGAACCTCGAGTACCGGATGATGCCGGTGAACGTCAGCACCACCAACGGCCAGTCGATGCACCCGGACGTCCGGGCCGACGACATCGCTCATGTGGTCTGGGAGGAATGGTCCTACGACCCGCCGCGCATCCTGTACCGGACCTGTGACGAGAACGGGCTCATCGGTGATCCGGTGCTCGTTTCCGACGACGACACCACGGTCGCGTGCGGGTTCCCGTCAATCGAGAAGTACGGCGGCCGGCTGTGCGTTCTCTGGCAGGCGTGCGACTCGGCCAGCTACGCGCCCTACAGCATCCGCCGCCGCTGGTGTGACGGTGGGGTCTGGATGCCGGTCGAGACGCTGGCGATGGGGCCCCGCGTGCTCCGGCACCCGTCGCTCGATATCGGTTCCCAGGGCGAGGTGTTTGCCGGGGCGTGGGAGGACAGTTCGAGTTTCTACCTCGAAGCGCACTTCGAGGGCGGGAACCCGGGCGGCGGCGTTCACACTTCCGGCCGTTCCACCTGGCCAGTCTACTCGAACCTCGGCCATATCTGGTCCTACCTGTTCTGGGAGGAGGATGAGTTCAACGAGCAGGACATACTGAGGCAGACTTACTACTTCGGCTGGGGCAGCGTCCGTTCACTGCGGCAGGAACACAGCATCGACCAGAACCTGCATTGCCCGTCGGCGCTGCGTGACATCGGGGTCTGGACCGCCGGTGACTCCGCGCCCTGCGTCCTGATGTGGGAGGTGTTCGGGTTGCCCATCGGGGTCGCCGAGGAACCCCGGCTGCGGACCGGGGGAACGTGCGTCGTCGCGCCCAACCCGGGACGCGGGCCGGTGACGTTCCGGTTCGCTGACGCGGGGAGACGCAATTCAGTCGAGGCGGTCGATGCCGCGGGCCGGACCGTCTGGCGCTGGTCGGGAACCGCGGAGCGGGTGCGCTGGGAATCACCGGCGGCCGGGGTCTACTTCGCCCGGGTCCGCGACGGCGACCGGCGGGAAACGGTCGAACTGGTCCGGTACTAGTCGGGGAGCAGCGCCGGGTCCACCGGGCACCAGTGGACCTCGGTGTACATGTTCGACGGGTGGCAGCACGAATCCCGGAACAACCGGAACAGCGCGTCGAGTGACGACGCCTGCGGGCTCAGCCGTTCGAGCTTGGCTTTGAGGTCGGCCGCGACCGCCCTGCGGACCTCTTCGGCCTGCTTGTCATCTTCGAGCAGGAACTCGAGCGCGATCCCCTCGCCATCCTTGGTCAAACCGACCCGGGCGACCGTCTGCTTGAACAGCGAATGGATGACCTCGAAGTGGGGCCGGTCGGTGTCGACCGGCGCGGATTGCGGGACTGGCGTTTCCACGCCCAAGCGTAGCAGAACCGCGCCGGTGGGCAACAGCCGCGTGGCGTTCGGAATCGGATTACCGATGCAACCCTCCGCAACGTCCCGTCGTCGAAGTTGTTGTATCGATCATGAAGACCATCCACCGGAGGACTCCCAGCTCCCCATGGTCGTTGTCCGACCTCTGTAGACCGCAGCCAATCCCCAGCTCCCGCGCCGGGCGCGTCCGTGCCGTCACCGCTGATATCCGGGTAGCCGCTTCGGAGGACCGGGACCGCGCTTCGGACATCCGGGACGACGCTCCTGATATCCGAGTCGCCGCTACGGAGGACCGGGACCGCGCTTCGGACATCCGGGACGACGCTGCGGAGGTCCGAGGCACCGCACCGGACATCCGGGACGTCGCTCCGGACATCCGGGACGCCCCTCCGGATTTCCGGGACACCGCACCGGACATCCGGGACGCCGCTCCGGACATCCGGGATACCGCTCCGGACATCCGGGATGGGAATCCGGGCGTCCGGTTTTAGAATCCGGGAGTCCTTTTTCAGAATCCGGACGACCCCTGCCGAGGGATAAACTACCATTTGTCAGATACTTACTGGCTTTCGGGCCAAATCCAACACAGAAAGGAGGTGAAACAATATGGCAAACGATTACCTGCCTGACAGGGAGGCTGATCTTTGGGCCTATGCGGTCCAGTTCAGCAGCTTCGCCTCAGCCAACCAGGTCGCGCTCAACTTCTCGGTCGCCCAGACCGGGGAGCTGGCGACGCGTCTGGCCGCCGCGCTCGCGGCCAAGGATGACGCGTTCGACAAGCTCGACCTGTACGAATCGGCGGTCGGGGTGAAGAACGAGGCGAAGGCGGCGCTGGTGGAGTACATCCGGCTGCTGGTGCAGAAGTACCAGAACGACCCGGATGCGACCAACGCGGGTCGCGAAGGGCTGAACATCACGATACCGGATACGACCCCGACGCCGCTGTCGCCGTCCGTCATCGAGCAGCTCCTGCCGCCCGTGCTCGAGGTGGTCTGCAACGCGCCCCAGCGGGCGACCGTCACCTGGCATCCGGCCGCGGGTTCGGAATCGGATGCGCTGCCGGCGGGCATCGCCGGTATCAGCATCCACGTTGCCGAGAAGGCGACCGACGGCACGGTCGGGCCGTTCCAGTGGCTGGCGCTCGACTCGAACTCGCCCTACGTCCACAACGTCGGCAACGCGGCAACGGTGACGAAAGTCTACCGTGCGCAGTGGTACGACCGGCTGAAGCGGATGGGGCCGTTCGGCGACATGGTCGAAGTGGCGGTCACCGCCTGACCGAAAGGAACCTGCCGGACCTCTAGCCGAAAGGAGCCGAGAATGAGGCGGGCGCAACTGCGCCCGCCTCTCATTACGGCGGGCGGGATGGCAGAATGAAGCAGAGCCGCCCGGACGAGGCCGGGCGGCTCTGCGGGGCAGGAGGGAGGGTAACTCCTAGTCTGATCTTGTCAGAACCACCTTGCGTTTGATGCTGGTGTTGTCCGCCTCCAGCGTGCAGAAGTAGATGCCTGAGGGCAGTCTGCGGTTGCGGTCGTCGGTGCCGTCCCAAGTGGCTTCGTACCCACCGGGCCGCAGCGGTCCGTCGAACAGGGTGTGGACCAGCCGTCCGGCAGCGTCGTACGCCTTGAGCGTGACGTGAGTGGCGGTCGGGACCTGCCATCTGACGGTCACCCGGTCGGCTGCCGGGTTGGGCAGGACGCGGTCGAACGCCAGGACCCCGGTCCCGGCGCTCTGCGCCCCGTCGCCCCGCTTGCGCTCGACCCGGCTCAGGAACACGCCGACCCCGGTCTTGCGTTGGCGCTGGGGACGGATGCCGTCGAGCTCGAAGCTGGCGTTGGGCGAGTTCTCGCGTTCGTAGATGACGTAGAAGGCGTCGCCGACTTCGTCGTAGTGGGTGTCAGGGTTGTCCCGGAGCGCTTCGGAGTCGGTCACCGCCGTGTAGCCGCCGATGGAGGCATCGACGTACCCGACCTCGCCTTCGAGCCCGAGCGAGCGGACGCAGAAGATGCTCGAACCGTCAGAGCCCCAGTCCGGCTCCTCAAGGTCGTCGAAGCTCTCGGTCAGGTTCTCTTCGTCCCCGCCCGAGTCCGAGACGACTCCAACCTGGTATATGCCGTCGTCGTCCATTACCTGGTAGGTGATCAGGCCTTCGTCGTAGAGCGGGTCCGGTTTCTCGTGGTCGTAGTTCTCGTCGGTGAGTTCGGTCTCGGTTTCGGTGGAGAGGTTCAGGAGAGCGATCTGGATGTACTCTTCGTCTTCTCACTTCTGATAGACGATTTCGTTCTCGGAGATGTAGGCGGGCCATTCGTGGTCAGCTTCGGCATCGGTCAGCGCTTCTTCCTCGGTGCCGTCAGCCTTGATCCGGCGGATCTGGATGTAACCGTTGGTGTCGGCGCATTCGTAGACCAGCCTCTGGCCATCTGGCGACCACTCGGGATGCTCGCAGTCGTCGTCTGCATCGGTCAGGACGGTGACCATGTTGTCCAGGCCGGCACGCAGGACAGAGCGGCCGGATTGGCCGAGCGCCCGGTGCGGCACGATCCTGGTGCCGGACTCGGATGCGGCATCGGCCGGGGTGGCCGATTCAATCTTCGGCCGGGCGGCCATGAAGCTCGGCTGGAAAAGCGGGTGGGCCGGACTCAACCGAGTCGGAGTGCCGAGGCCGCTGACCTCATTGTCCGCAAGGTCACTTCGGACGGAGCCGAGCTGGCCATCATCGGCATCGGGCGCAGCTTCGGCATCATCCGTCAGTCCGCTGAATCCGCCGTCCCAGGCGGACGTCGACACCTTGGCGATCTGGTAGCAGTCCTCGTCCTCTCTGAGGTACTGGAAGGCGATCCATCCGTCGTTGCTGAAGACCGGGTATTCGCAGTCGCCGGGCTCATCGGTCAATTGGGTCTCGGTCTCCTGCTGGTAGTTGACCAGATAGACCTGCATGTCGCCATTCTCGTCTTCACGCGAGTATGTCACCCACTGACCGTCATTACTCCAGCGCGGGTTGGATGCTTCGAAGCCCTCGGCCACCGGGTCTTCGCCGTAGGACGACCCGCCGCGGCCGGGCTGCCGGGTTGCGTGGTTGTCGACCGCCCAGCCTTCGCCGCCGGGGATGTAGCGCCAGAACTCCCGCGTCTTGTTGCCCTTGAGTGCGTACAGCACGCCGTCAGCGTTGACGATGTCACCGCCGTGCTTGACCTTCTTCCGCTTGCCGGTGGAGCCGAATGTCGGCAAGGTGTCGAGTTCGACCCACACGTCAGTGGCCGGATCGTACCTCCAGAACTCGCCGGTGTTGCCTCCCTTGAGTGCGCAGATTCGGCCATCGTACCAGGTCGTAGACCCGCCATCCTTGGATCTCTTTCGACGGCCCGCCGCTCCGATGAAGGGCATGCCGGCCAACTGCGAAGTCGTCAACCAGGCCATGCTGTCGATGTCGTACTTCCACAGTTCGTGGTACTTGGCCTTGTGCGCGTAGATGGTGTTGTCGCCATCGAACGCCAGCCAGGAGCCCTTGTCCCATTTGTTCCGGCTGCCGATCGGGGCATCCTCAAGCGCCTGCCAGGATTTGGCGACTGTGTTGAACCGGTAGAACTCGCACCGGTACCCTTTGAGCAGGTAGACGTAGGGCGTGTCATCTTGAGCGACGAACACCATATCGGTGCCGCCCTTCACCTTCTTTCCGGACACCCCGGCAGGCACGTCCTCAAGGATGGACCACGAGTCGCGGTCAATCCAGTAGCACCAGAACCCCAAGCTGTTGTTGCCTTGAGTCACGAGGATTGTGCTGTCGCTGTCGCAGATGCCCCGGGCGCCCTTGCGTGGCGGCTTGTTGCACCATACGGGGTGCTGGTAGTAGGGCATCCCAGTTAGCGTCGTCCAGTCGTCTGCGGACGGGTCGTAGCCGTAGAAATCCATGGTCTTGTACCCCTTGGCCGCGTAGATGAGACCGTCACCGTCGTTGTACGCCAGCCACCCGCCCAGCTTGACCGCCTTGCCGGACGGTCGGTCCGGCATCTGGGCCATCTCGGTCCAACTGCCCTGCCCGGTCAGTAGCGTATCCACGCGCGGCAGGATCGGTGTGTGAGGCGAGGAGTACGCATGACCTTCACTGACCGTAACCAGCACCTCGGCGCCATATGAGCCGGTGTTCGGGATTGTGAGGGCCACGGCGCCGTCTGCATCGGTCGTGCCAGTGATGTAGAACTCGAAGTCACCCTTGCGCCAGGCGCAGATCAAGGCTCCCTCAACCGGCCGTTCCGCACCGACATAGACCGTGCAAGCGAGAGTGCAGTCGGACTCGAACGCCGGGATCATGCTGGGCAGACGCACATCAGCGACGGCAGGCGTCCCGCCTGTCCAGACCGGCATTGACGGGTCACCCAGGAGGAGTTGGGCCACCTTGTTTAGCTGGCACCCTTCGTAGACCATCGTGAACACGGCGACGGACGCGATGTCAAAGACCGGGGCAGCGTAAGTAGTCTGGTTCCTGATGAACGACGTGTCGCCACCCAGGGCATGGGCGAGTCCCAGAACACCGTCGCCGTCGCTGTAGTAGAGATCCGTGTATCCTAGACTGGCCACCGCTCCCCCCGGATGCCGCATCCACTCCTCGGAAATGCAATTGTCCGCGTGGATGGCGCCGGAGCGGCAGGCGAACTGGCTCACGAATCCGGGCAACGACTCGTTGATGAGGGCCTCGACATCCTCGTACGTCCAGGATGTTCCACACCACTCCACCCATCTGTCGTAACCACCGTGTCCGAAGTAGACAAGTGCCCCGGTGCCGGCATTGATGGCCTCCGCCAGACCCGCGTTGTTGCTGGTCCGGCCCATGACTGTGTCTCTGTCCCAGTCGAAGTAGTCGAGCTCCATCGTGTCCATCACGTAGAACATGGTGGAATCGGGGTAGTACTCGGGCTGCGCTAGGCCAGCGACCAGGGTCATCTTTTCCAGCCAGGAAGGTGAGTCGATCGGGTCTGTCTGGTATGTGAGGATTTTCTGCGCCTGATTCTCAAGGTCGGTCCCGTTGTCGGCACTCAGGCGGGCCAATCCGATGTCCGGGTAGTAGTCGATGCTGTCCGGGTAACCGGGAGTCAAGTCCGAATACCAGTAGTCGCCTACTACAGTCATGTTGCCTAGGGTCACAGCACACAAAGGAATGTCGTCCTCGTTGCCCACGAGCAGCACCCAGCGCAGGTCGTGACTCTCGCCACTTCCGTAGTAGGTCAGTATCGAGTCCTTTATCTGGGCTGAGTCCAACTCCGTGAATGTATCTCGCCCGCTCGCAATCACGTGATAGCGGTAGCCGCGCTGCTCGGTCCAGGCCAGGAGGTCTTCCAGCTCGTCGTCCAACGTGTAGTCACTGATGACGAGTAGCTTGATCGCCGCAGGGTCGTCGTCGGTCGTCCGCACGTCGAGCGCGGAGAAGTTGTCGATTGTCCGGGCATATGTGTTCCAGCGCCAAGTCGGGGCCCGCTGAGGGTAGCTGCCACCAGAGTAGCTGACCCGGATGCGAATTGACGCCGCCGCCTCCACGCTCTGCAGCGTCGGAAGGGCTCTGACCGGATACACCTGAAGGTCCGCTACGTGCAGGTTGCCCCAGGTGGCCTCTCGTTTGAGTTCGACCTGACCGGAGGGGAAGATGCCCTGTTGGCTGAGGAATCCCCGGTCAATGGCAAACGTCGGGGGCGGTGAACTGATCGGGACGCGCACCTGCTCCGGGTAGATCGACCCAACCTGGAGTGTCTCCGTTGTCACATCGAGCACTTCCAGTCTCAGCCCGGCTCCATTGGGCACGGCCAGCCGCACCGGAATCGCAGGGAGTTCCGGGCCACCCACGTGCAGCCGAGCCACTGCCGCGCCAGGGACGTGGATTCGGGTGAACTCCTCGCCGTCAACGTTCTCCGAGGTGAGCTTCACTCCAGGCACAGTGACTTCGTATGTCGTGCCCGTCGCGCTCTGTTCCAGAATTGTGACCTTGGCCCGGTCGAGCCCGGGTGTCAGTTCAATCCACTCTGCGTAACCTGTACCGACCGCCACTGCAGCGGTCAGCATCACCAGCAGGAGCTTGTGCATCCTGCCCTCCTTTCCATTCTTCCTAACCTTCCCAGCAGGGCATGGGTGAGTCCGACCTAGCGCGCGCCCTGCGTGAACGCGCTAGTCGAGTTTGACTACTGCAACGCGGAGCGATGTCCCAAGCGCTGCAACGTAGTAGACTCCTGCCGGTGTCTCCCGGCCAGAGACGTCAGAGCCGTCCCAGACGGTCGCGCCTGTGCGTGCTTCTAGTTGACGCACCAATCTGCCGTCTCGTGAGTAGACCGCGACAGCGCCCGGTCGCGCCGTCTCGATTGCCAGCTTGCTCTTGAACGGATTCGGCCAGACACGCAGTCCGTACCGAGCCATTCCCGAGTCCCCTCCGTACTCCTCGATGCCGCCCACCCGATCCTTGATGACATAGACCATGTTGCCGTTGAGATGACCAAGGTAGATCCGGTCGTGGCGCGGCACCGCCACCATCACGAATGGGTAATCGGCTGCGTCCAGCGTCGTGAGGACGGCCGAGCCATCGCCACGTATCACACTCACGTCGTCCGATGCCGAGTTGGCGCAGTACACAAGGTCGGACGGCTCACTCCAGCACAGTCCTCGCGGCGTTCGGCCGACTTCGAGTATGCTGAGTACGGAGTCGCCCACTCCGTCCGCTACGTAGACGTAGTTGCCGTGGAGGCCCCAGACCGCGAACATCACGAGGTCGCTTCCGGGATGCCCTGCCGCGGCATAGGCCATCTCGCCGTGCTCAAAGACCACGTGCCCCAGGAGCGAGTCCGTTGTGCCGTCTATCACCGCCACTCTGCCTGGGCCGTCGTTGCAGTAGTACTTGTCCACCGCCGCGTCATAGCAGCCCATCTCGGGCGGGAGGGTAAGACCAATCCTGCGCCTGATCTGGTTGGTGTTGAGGTCGACAATCGCCAGGCTCTCGGCGTCGTGACACAACACGTAGAGCTTGCGGTGGAGCGTGTTCAGGTGCATCTTGAGCGGACCTGCCGGTGTCGGGATGTGGGCGATGACCGAGTCGGTCGCACAGTCGATGACCGAAACCCGATTGCGTTCAAGACATGAAACGTACAGCCGATTGCTGACCGGATCCCAGACCGGGATGTTCGCACCGTCGAGCGGTATGGCCTTCATGCGAGTATGAGTCTGTCCGTCGACGACCATGACCGAGTCCTCGCCGCCGTCCTGGAAGGCCACGTAGCACTTGTTGTCGATTGAGTCGTAGGCTGCCTCTCGCGGCCACGGTATCCGCCAACTTGCCGCCAGTTGATTGGTGCTGCAGTCGATGGCGAAGAAGATGCCGTCGGTGTACTGGCAGTTGCCGTAGACGACATCGGCCCGCGAGTTGTACACCATGCCCCCGACCCAGCGTCCCCCGACGTCGATTGAGTCCTCGACCCACTGGGCGCTGGCCGTGCCGATGCACAGCACGACGATGCCCGCAACGATTGCGGTGTTGGTGCGGATCTGAAAGTGTCGCATCATCCTAGCCCTGTCAGTTTCGGCTCAATATAGTTCCCCCTGCACCCGAGTCAAGTCAGAATCCACGAGGGGATTCGTGCAAGTGAAAGGGCGGGTGCAGATGCACCCGCCCTTTGCTTCAGGCGTGAAGTCTGTCGTCTTTCGCGCTAGCCGAGGATCGCCTTGAGGTCTTCGTCGGGTGTCGTTATCGGTGTGCGGACGGGCTAGCCGCGGGAGCGGATGCGCAGGGAGTCGAGGAAGACGCCTTTGCCGTAGTTGAGGCGGCGGAGCGCGAAGCTGCCGAGCACCCGGATGGTGCGGACGACCTTGCGGCTGCGGCGGACTTCGATGCGGGCCAGGAGCGGCAGGCCGGCGAATCGCAGGAGACCGGTCGCCAGGAAAAGGACGTGGTAGTTGATGAACTCTCGGCCGAACAGGGTGATCCGGAAGTTGACCAGGAGCTGCGCGATCACGCCGCCCAGAAGCGACGAGATGAACGTCGCCAGCCCGACGACGACCGCGAAGACGGCGAAGTAGCTCTCCTTGCGTTCGGGCCGGTCGCCCAGCGCCAGCACCATGTTCAAGAGGCCGAGGTTGGCGCCCGACCAAGCGATGCCATTGAGCACGGCGTCGATCCATATCGGCAGCCGGAACGTGCTGGTGGCGACGACCCAGAGCAGCGGCATCACCCCAACGACGGCAAAGCACGCCACCGTCACCGGTTTCGACCCGAACCGGTCGATGACCCAGCCCCACATCAGCAGGAACAGGATGCCGGTCGTGCCGCCGAGCACCGCGTAGACGCCGATGAGCGTGAACGGGAATTCGAGGTTGGTGATGAGGTGCGCCATGTAGAACGGCGAGGCCAGCGTCCCGGTCAGGAACCAGAACGCCATGAAGATGACGAGCCGGCGGAACTGCGGTTCGTTCAAGGGGCCGAACAGCCGCTCGCGCACCGGCACGCGCGGCGACGGCGCCATCGGAGGCTCCGGCTGCCGGGCCAGGAGCAGCGCCGAGATGAGCCCGAAGCAGACCGCGATGACGAATGCGAGGCCGTAGCCGAGTTCGGGGTCGGTCACTTTCAGCCGGTCGAGCACGCTCGCGCCGCCGTAGGTTAGGACCATCGTGACTCCGCC
>Ga0114918_10000918_pt1 | contig 25921 bp, 19 predicted proteins | sample LantaG_FD_87015 | JGI IMG/M metagenome (GOLD analysis project Ga0114918, IMG submission 87015) | Deep subsurface microbial communities from Baltic Sea to uncover new lineages of life (NeLLi) - Landsort_02402 metaG | ecosystem: Environmental > Aquatic > Marine > Oceanic > Sediment | place...
AAACCAAGGATGCGAGCGGCTCTACGGCTAACCCGCTTGGTTTCGATACGGCTTTCCGCTACGCTCCAAGCCTACTCAACCGGCGCTAGAGCGTGCTCTGCCCCAGTTTATTGAGAGGATACGTTAGTTTGTTGGTTTGGAGCGAGGGTGCGCATGAACACGCAACTCAAACTCACGCAGACGGATTATGAGCACTTCCGTGACCTCATCCTGGAGAGAAGCGGCCTACACTTCCCAGAAGAGAAGCAGCATTCCCTGAGAAGGGGGCTGGCTGAGGCTCTGGAGGCATCCACTTGCTCCAGCCTGGATGAGTACTACGAGTTGCTCCGGTACAGCCCCTCCACTCATCGCGAATGGGACCAGGTGGTCAGCGCGTTGACTGTGGGCGAGACGTACTTCCTGCGCAACAAGGGTCACTTCGACGCTTTGGCCACACACATCCTGCCGGAAATCATCGCCCGGCGAGAACACTCCAGCCGGCGTATCCGCATCTGGAGCGCAGGCTGCGCCACCGGCGAAGAGCCGTACTCCGTCGCTATCACCCTGCGCGAGTTAATCCCGAACCCGGAGAGTTGGAACATCCTGATCCTGGCCACCGACATCAATCGGGACGCGCTGCGCAAGGCCAGGGAAGGGCTGTACGGGGCCTGGTCCTTTCGCGGCGTCGAAAAGCGCATCCAAGACCGCTATTTCCACCTCAATGGAAAAAACAATTCGCTATCGCTGACGGAATCAAACGCTTGGTCACTTTCGATTACCTGAACCTGGTTGAGGATCGTTATCCGTCGCTCACCAACAACACCAACGGGATGGACGTGATTCTCTGCCGCAACGTAACCATCTATTTCACCCCAGAGGTGACCAAGAAGGTATTGGACCGGTTTTACAACTGCCTGACAGACGGCGCCTGGCTGATACCGGGCGCTTCGGGGCCCAACATGGTCTTCTACCAGGACTTCGAATCTAGAAATTTCCCCGGGGCGGTGCTCTACCAGAAGCCAGCGGCAGCCAGGGCGAAAGCAAGGCCAGCGCCTGCGTTCAAGCCCCAGATGCCTGCGTTCAAGCCGCTGGCGCCTCTGGTGAGGGCACCCGAGTCCAAACCGTTCCCCGGGGTTCCTGACGTGAAGAAGCAGGAGAAGCCACAGCCACCACCGCCCGACCCCTATGAGATGGCCCTGGCGCTATTGGAGGCCGGCCAGGCGGATGAGGCGCTGGTCAAACTGTACGAGAAACTTGATCAGGCCCCCGGCTTCGCCCCAACGTATTACACGCTAGCAGTTTGTCGGAGTGAAACCCTGTTCATGCATCTCAAACGGTGGTAGAATGCTGAGCATGGCCAGAAAATTCAAGACCGTCGATTACGAGAAGTCCCTCAAGCAAACCGTGACCATAGAAGAATGCCTGCCTCCCGATCACCTGGCGCGCTTCGTCGTAGCAATAATCGCTCTCCTGGATCTGAGCTGCATCTACGCGCAGTATGCGTCGCGTGGCGGCGAACCCTACGCGCCGGAGATTCTGTTGGGCTTGTTGTTCTACGGATATGCTACGGGGGTATTCAGTTCGCGCAAGATCGAAAGGGCAGCCTACGAGAGCATTCCATTCCGCTTCATAGCGGGTGGTTGGCACCCCGACCACGATACGATTGCCAACTTTCGGAAGACCTTCTTGCCCGAGATCGCGGAGCTGTTTATCCAGGTTCTGCTGATCGCGAAAGAGGCCGGCGTGCTCAAGCTGGGCAACATCAGTCTGGATGGGAGCAAGATTCACGCAGACGCATCCAAGAGCAAGGCCATCAGCTACAAACATCTGGTCAAACTGGAGCAGCAACTGAGTGCAGAGGTGAAAGAGTTGTTGGCGTTGAGCGAACAGGCCGATCAGAGCGAATTGCCTGAAGAGTTGGACATCGCAGAGGAAATCGCCTTTCGTCAGTATCGGCTGGGGAACCTGACCAAGGCCAAGGCGGTGTTGGAGATGCGCGCCGAGGAGCGGTATCAAGCCGAGAAGGCAGAGTACGAGGCCAAGATGCGGGAGCGAGAGGAGAAGGCGCGGCAGAGACGGCGTAAGCCACGTGGGCGTAAGCCCAAGCCACCGACGCCAGGGCCACGTGATAAGGACCAATACAATTTCACCGATCCGGAATCGCGCATTATGAAGAACAGCACAAACGACGGGTTTGATCAGCATTACAACGTCCAGTTGGCAGTTGAGCAGGAGAGTTTCCTCATCGTGTCCAACACGCTCTCCAATCACGCCAATGACCAGAACGAAGCCATCCCTACCTTGAATGCGATTCCTGCAGAGTTGGGAAAGCCAGAATCTGGCGCGTTGGACAATGGCTACTTCAGTGAAAGCAACATCACAGAGCTGGAACTCCGAGGTATCGAGCCGTATATCGCGACGGGACGTGAACCCCATCACAAGAGCTGGAAAGCACGGTTTGCCGAACTGCCGGCGCCACCGCCCGAAGATGCGAGCCCCAGAGTCAAAATGACCTTCAAGCTGAGGACGGAGATTGGCAAAGTGATCTACGGCTTGCGTAAGTGTACAGTAGAACCTGTAATTGGCATCATCAAGGAAATACTGGGCTTCCGGCAGTTCTCGCTGCGTGGTTTGGCGGCAGCAGCAGGAGAGTGGTGTCTGGTCTGCTTGGCCTTCAACCTGAAGCGGTTGCACGTGTTGCTCGCTGGCTAGCCATGGATGTCTCTCCGCACACCTACTATCTGAGATGATACGGTTAGAAAGGCCAAAGTGTCGCCAAAAGCCAATTCTCGGCCAGAATTTGCCCCCAATCGGGCTTCTGGCTGGTGCATTATGTCGTTGATCGTTACAAAAGCAACCCGAATCTGTAAGTAATATCGCAATTGCGTACATTGTCATATCATATTCTTGTCGGAGACCGAGCGGCTTTGTGCACAATGGCGTCACGGCCATTTTCTCTCCGACAGCCTGCTAGGCAAGATCTATGCCAACAAAGGCAACCTGGAGGAGGCCCAGCACTGGTGCGAGAGGGCCATCAAGAGGGACAAACTGCAGCCAGAGCCGTATTACACCCTCTCTATGATCTATCAGGAGCACGGCATGCTGGACCAGGCAACGGACGCCTTGAAGAAAACAATTTACCTTGACCGCGAATTCGTTCTGGCCCACTACAACCTGGCTCAACTCTATCGGCAACAGGGGAGCGCAAGGTTGGCTCACAAGTCGTTGCAGAATGTGAAGCGACTCCTGGAGGGCAAACCCAGGCACGAGCCAGTCCCTGAAGGCGATGGTATAGTTGCGGGTCGCCTGCTGCAACTGGCGGAGATGGAGTTGGCAGAGTGGGAAGGCGTGAGACGTGAAAACGGTCTGGAAGCCACACGGACCATTCGGGAAGGGGAAAGAGAGTCCGGTGGACACATTCCTATTATCGCTATGACCGCCTTCGCTACGAAAGAGTACCGGGGGAAATGCCTGGAAGCGGGCATGGATGGCTACGTCACCAAGCCGCTCAGCCGTGATGAACTCAATAGGGCCATTGAGCCATTCCTAAGGAAGGCAGACCTCGGAGGTTCAGGAAAACCTCCGAGGTCTCGGCCACCAGTTGACCTCGGCGCGGCCCTGGAGGTGGTGGGTGATGACGTAGAACTGTTGCAGGCCGTGGTTGAAATGTCGCTGGAAGAATGTCCCGAACAGGTAGAAGCGTTGAGAGAGGCCCTGGCCCGGCAAGATGCGCCGGGCGTCGAGAGTACGGCGCACAGGCTGAAGGGGATTCTGGGCAACCTCGGAGGCCTGGCGGCCCGAGACGTGGCCCAACGTCTCGAGACTATGGGCGAGGAAAGCGCCCTCAATGGCGGGTCGGCCGCACTGGCAGAACTAGAAGCGGAAATGGGACGCGTGGTGGCGTTTTATGCGAAACCGGGGTGGGAGCAGAAAGCCGATGGAAGTTGAGGAGGTGTACGTATGGGTGCTAAGGCACGGATCCTTGTCGTAGATGACGATCGTCCTACGGTGCTGATCATCTCGAGCGTCCTGAAAAAGCAGGGCTACGAAATCCACACCGCCTTCAATGGCGTGTCGGGGTTGAAGAAGGCGCAGGAGGTAAAGCCCGATCTCATCGTCTTGGATATTATGATGCCCGGGATGGATGACTACCAGGTCTGTCGCCGCCTGCAGAGAGACGCGGATACCGCTGGCATAGCGGTGCTTATGCTCACCGCCAAGGGGGGAATTGATGAGGACGTGAAGCAGGCCTACCAATTCGCCACGCGTGTCAAAGACCGCTTGACAGGTTTCGACGCTGGGGCCATGGATTTCTTGACCAAACCGGTGAAAGCGAAAGAAGTGGCACGGCGGGTGAAGGCGCTGCTCTGGGCTAGTGGCTTCCCGATTTGACCTCCTCGCCTGGAGAAATGATGGCTAATCGAGATCAGATGGAGCTACTATGGAAACTAACTACAAAGTCGGTATCCTGGTCGCGATAATCATAGCACTTGCTATAGTCTGTGCTGCCATCATCGGCATTCTACCTGAGCTACTGGAAGGAAGCAAGTCCAGTTCTCTACATTCCAGCACGCCCAGAGTGATAGATGTTTCTGCCGAAGAACTTGTTGCTTGGTATGCGCAATTTGACAACCAATTGCACGCAGAAGAAATGGCAAAGACTCTTTATTATGGGAAGTGCGTTCAGTGGACAGGTGTTATCGAAGATCATATGACGTCCCGGAGTGAGAATGCAATTGTATGGTCTTATGGTAGTGGACTTACCCAAGTAGCTGTGAATGCCTGGTTCGACGCAGATATTGAAGATTTGCTCTACTTGAGCAAAGGAGATGAGGTAGCTGTTATGTGCGAGATTCGCGGAATCCATGTGTCTCCCTTTGGTGGGAGATATGTAAGTCTTAATAATTGTCATCTTGCGGAAGCCGATTGATATTTCATGCAAGTATTCTGTCGCCGGTGCCGAAGGCAACTCAGGCACCGAACTCCAAGAGTGCCTTGGGGGGAAGAGGAACACTCCATGCGCGTCAACCTAAGGACCAATGCCGTTAGAGGCTGAGGAGCACAAGAATGGGTACCAGGCTTGTCGCCACCTGCAGAGCAATTCGGACACCGCTGGCATAGCAGTGCTTATGCTCACCGCCAAGGGGGGAATTGATGAGGATGTGAAGCAGGCCTACCAATTCGCCACGCGTGTCAAAGACCGCTTGACAGGTTTCGACGCTGGGGCCATGGATTTCTTGACCAAACCGGTGAAGGCGAAAGAAGTGGCACGGCGGGTGAAGGCGCTGCTCTGGGCTAGTGGCTTCCCGATTTGACCTCCTCGCCTGGAGAAATGATGGCTAATCGAGATCAGATACTGATTGTTGATGACGATGCGGATATATGCTGCCTGCTGCGCACGTGCCTGGCGTCCCTGGGACATGACATCGTGACCACCGCCAATGGCCGGCAGGGACTCGAAATGCTCGAGACCGGCCAGTTCAACGTAGCCATCCTCGATCTTATGTTGCCCGATCTCAATGGAATGGAGATCCTCAGGCGCATCCGGGAGCAGCGGCCCGAGATAGAGGTCATCGTGCTCACCGCCTACGCCTCGCTGGAGACCGCCATCGAGGCATTGCAGCTGGGGGCCTACGATTACGTCACTAAGCCCTTCCACGTTGACACCATCTGGTCCGCAGTCAAACGCGCAGTGGAGAAACAGCACTTGTCAGCGAGACTGGCCGCTATCCAAGACCTGAGCCGCGAGATGGCTCTCTCGCTGGACGTGGGCCAGGTGGCCGAAACAGTGCTCGACTTCGTCGGGCGGGTGCTGGAGTTCCAAAACTGTGGGTTGTTGCTGATTGATGAAGAGCAGGATGAACTGTACCGCCTGGCGGCGCGTGGTACAGGGCAGGAGGCAGCGCCCAGGCTGCCCCTGAGCGGCGAGAAAGGGATCACTGTAGCAGTGGCACGCAGCGGCGAGCCGCTCTACGTACCCGATGTGCGGGAGGACCCCAGATACGTGGCCGTAGGGGCAGTGAGCCGGTCGGAACTGGATGTGCCGCTGGAGGTCAACGGGCGCGTGATCGGGGTGCTGAACGTCGAAGGCGCCGAAGTGGATGCCTTCAGTCCAGACGACGCCAGGTCTCTCTCCGCCCTGGCTGCCCAGGCAGCCGCCGCGATTGAGAGGGCTCGACTTTACGAACAAGCGCAGCAGGAGATTCTTGAGCGCAAGCAAGCGGAAGAGGCGCTGCAACAGCGCACTCGCGAGTTGGAACTGCTCAATCGCGCCGGTCACACGCTCACCTCCAGCCTCGACCTGGACCGGGTGCTCGCCACCGTCCTGGAAGAAGTGCGCCGTCTGCTAGATGTGGTCCTCTGTTCGGTCTGGTTAACTGATCCGGAGACGGAGGAACTGGTCTGTCGGCAGGCTACTGGCCCTCAACCCGACGTCCTCCGCGGTTGGCGCCTGGCGCCGGGAGAGGGGCTCGCTGGCTGGGTGGCTCATAACAATAAGAGCCTCGTCGTGCCGGACGTCGCAGCCGACGAGCGCCACTTCGGAGGCGTAGACCAGCAAACCGGACTACCGCTGCGTTCCATCCTTACCGTCCCGCTGCGGGTCAAACGGGGAGTGAGCGGCGTGCTCCAGGTGGCAGATACAGAGATCGGCCGCTTCAAACCAACAGACCTCAGATTGATGGAGTCGCTGGCCACGACCGCGGCTATCGCTATTGACCATGCGCGGCTGTACGAACAGGCGCGGCAAGAGATCACGGAGCGCAAGCGGGCGGAGGAGGCATTGTGGTATCGCACTGAATTTGAAAAACTCACCACGAGCGTCGCAACCTACTTCATCAACCTTCCATCAGATGAAATTGACAGTGGGATAAGCCATGCCTTGCAAGCAGTCGGAGAGTTTACGGGTGTTGACCGCGGTTACGTCTTCATGCTTTCCCACAATGGCATGCAGATGGACAATACCCACGAATGGTGCGCCGAGGGGATTGAACCGTGCATTGACAGCCCGAGAAGTTTGCCGGTTGGGCTTCTCCCGCGGTGGATGGAGAAACTGAAATGGTTCGGGACCATTCATATCCCTCGCGTTGCCGACCTTCCATCCGCAGCGAACGCCGAAAAAGGGCTCTGGGGTTCGCGGTCAATTCAGTCAATCGTCGCGGTTCCAATGGCCTATGGCAAGTCTCTGCGCGGATTCCTGGGCTTCAATTCGGAGCGGGCGGAGAAAACATGGATTGAAGAAGACATCAGAATGCTCAAAACGGTGGGGCAAATCTTCGTCAGCGCTTTGCTGCGCAAGCAGGCGGAGGAGGCCCTGCGAGAAGCCAAAGACGCCGCCGAGGCAGCCAACCGGGCTAAGAGTGAGTTCCTGGCCCGCATGAGTCACGAGATTCGCACACCCATACACGGCATCGTGGGTATGGCCGATCTGATGCTGGACACTGCGCTGACGCAAGAACAGCGTGAATATCTGGGCATCGTCACGTCTTCCGCCGACTCGCTGATGGCGATCATCAATGACATCCTGGACTTCTCCAGGATCGAGGCAGGACGATTGGAACTGAGGGAGACCAGTTTTGATTTGCGGACTCTCGTCGAGCAGGCGGCCGAGATGCTGGCCGCGCGCGCCCAGGGGAAGGGGTTAGAACTGGTCTGTCACGTCCCACCTCAGGCACCGACGGCGCTGGTGGGTGACCCGGGAAGGTTGCGCCAGGTGCTGCTCAATTTGATCGGCAACGCGGTCAAGTTCACACAGCAAGGAGAGATCGTCATCCAGGTGGAAGTGGAAGCGGATCGAGAGGAAGAAGTGGAACTCCATTTCACCGTCCGCGATACCGGGATCGGCATCTCCGAGGACAAACTGGACGTAGTGTTCGAGGCCTTCTGCCAGGCCGACGGCTCCACCACTCGCGAGTACGGCGGGACCGGCCTGGGGTTAGCAATATCACAGCAGTTGGTAGAACTGATGGATGGACGTATCTGGATAGAAAGCCATCCCGGAGTAGGTAGCGTTTTTCACTTCACGATGAAATTGAAGAAACAGCCCGGCGCCGGTCGTGCCACCGCCGGGCTCGAAATGGCTATGGGCTGGCGAGGGTTGCCTGTGCTGGTCATTGACGACAACGCGACCAATCGCCTCGTGTTGCAGGAGATGCTGACCCACTGGGGGCTCGAGGTGACAGAGGCCGAGAATGGCCGGGTGGGGCTGCGTGAACTCGAACAGGCCCGGGAGACCTCTCGTCCCTTCCGCCTGGTACTGCTGGATGGGATGATGCCAGGGATGGATGGCTTGGTCGTGGCCCGGCGGATTCGAGAGGCTGATGTTCCAGGAGATGGCATCGTGATGATGCTTTCCTCCAATAATACACACAGCGGCGCGGCCCGCTGCCGCGAATTGGGGGTTGCCACCTATCTGGCCAAGCCGATCAAACAGTCTGAACTCCTCAACGCCATCGCCACGGTACTGGAAACAGCACAGGAAAGCAAGAAAGAGCCTGAGCGAGTGACCCCTGTTGCCACCGAGGGTGCTGGGTTGCACATCCTGTTGGCCGAAGATAACGTTGCCGCCCAGTTGGTCGGCAAAAAGACGCTGGAGAAAGCCGGCTACGCAGTACAAGTGGCAAGCGACGGTCGAGAGGCGCTACAGATGCTAGAGGAGAATGAGTTCGACCTGGTGTTGATGGATCTGGAGATGCCGCAGATGGATGGGCTCGAGGCCACGCGGGCCATCCGAGAGCGGGAAGCAGAGTCCGGCCAGCACACTCCCATCTTCGCCGTGACTGCCTACGCCACGAAGGAGGATCAGGCGAAGTGTCTGGAAGCAGGCGTAGACGGCTACCTCTCCAAACCGGTAAGACCGGAGAGACTCCGCAGTGCGTTGGCCCGCTTCCTGTCTCCAGACCGTGATTCCCACGCTGCGCAGCCGGTTGACCTCGACGAAGCCCTGGAGGCGGTAGATGGGGATGGGGAACTCTTGCGCGAGGGGGTCAAGTTGTTCCTGGAATACGACTATCCCAGACACCTGGAAGCGCTCAGAAAGGGCCTCGAACGGAAAGATGCCCGGGCTGTTAAGGCGGCGGCGCACGGTATAGAAGGAGCGGTGGGCAGCTTCGGGGGCCGGGCAGCGCACGGGGCGGCCTTGCGTCTCGAGACAATGGGGCGAAGGGGTGACCTCAGCGACGCCCAGGGTGTGCTGGAAGAGTTGCAGGCAGAGATGGAGCGATTTGCGGACTTCTTTGCGCAGACCGAATGTGACTGAGCGTATTGGGACCAGCCGCCCACCAGAAACGGCGTCCGACCGAAGGCGGCCGCGCCTCAGGAGAAAGAGATGAACTCAAAAGGGCGTATTCTCGTTGTTGACGACAACCGCTCTGTGGTACGGATCATCGAAGTCCTCTTGCAGAGGGAGGGCTTTGAGACCCTCACCGCCTTCGATGGCCTGGAGGGGCTACAGAAGGCGCGAGAGGAAAAGCCCGACCTTATTATCTTGGACGTTGTCATGCCTAGAATGGACGGCTATGAGGTCTGCCGCCTGCTGCAAGACGGCGCGGACACCGCCTCCATACCGGTTCTTATGCTTACCGTCATAGGACAACTTGATGATCCCGCTCTGGATGACCGGGCCATTGAGGCCCACATCCAAGAGCGGATGGAGGGTTTCGAGGCTGGAGCCGTAGACTTCTTGAGTAAGCCGATCAAGGCGAGGAGCCTATTGCATCGGGTGAAAACCTTGCTCTGGTTTGACGGTTTTCCCATGGAGGGCTCCGAGTTCGGTCAAGAGGAACCTGAGGAGCGGCTCTTGCTGCAAAGGGATTAGGCTTGTGGGAAGACCTTGTGGGAAGATAGAGAGGTATCCAGATGGCCGCGAACAAGGGTAGTAAGAAGATACTGCTCATTGAGAGCGATCCTCAACTAGTGGACATGATGAAGTATCCACTGCAGGAGGAGGGCTACACCGTGCTGTGGGCTAAAGATGGTCCTGAAGGGTTGAAGGCCACCGTGAAGACACAGCCCGATCTGGTGATCATGGGCTTTGCGCTGCCGAGCATGAAGGGAAACTCACTCGCTCGCCGCATACGAAAAGACCCGGTGACAAACCACGTACGCATAATCATGATCGCCGACGAGAGCCAGTTAGAGGACCTGGAGATCGGCCCTAGATCGGCGGTGGACGATTTCTTCATCAAGCCCTTCGGCACTGTGGAACTGGTGACCAAGGTCAAGCCCTTCCTCGTCAGTGACGAGGACCTGGAAGGGTCAATGATTTCGACGGGGAATGGCGAACTCGACCAGAAGATGGGCGGGGGGATACCCATAAAAACCCTGACGCTGATCGAGGGCGATTCGGGTGCGGGCAAGTCCGTGCTTTCCCAGCAGATGATGCATGGATGTCTGTCGGATGGATACCGAGTGACCTTGTTTAGCAGCGAGAACACGGTGAAAAGCCTGGTCAAGCAAATGCGGAGCCTGAATCTGGACATCCTAGACCACTTGCTCTTGAACAGGATGAGGGTATTCCCAATAGAAACGGCGCGCCTGGGCAAAGATGCTCCCGCCACCCTGCTCCGGGCTATCAAGCGGGAGAAGAGGCGCGACATGATATTCGTGGATTCCCTCACCACCTCCATCTCCAGTTGCTCCGATACGGAAGTCCTTGCCTTTTTCGAGGCGTCCAAGAGGGTCTGCGCGGATGGCATCGCGGTCCTCATTGTCGTTCACTCCCATGGCCTGACCAGAGAACTCCTCCCCCGCCTCCGGTCTCTGTGTGATGCGCACCTCCAACTCCGTACCGAGAAGGTAGGAAACAAACTGGTCAAGACTCTGGAGGTCACTAAGGTGAGGGGGGCGGAGCAAAGCACGGGCAATATCGTCAGTTTTGAAGTGGAGCCAGGGTGGGGAATGAGGATCATACCTATCAGCAAGGTTCGGGGGTAAGTACCCGTGGCGATAGAGTTGCCGTTCGCAATTGATCACTCCAATAATGGGACCGACCAGGACGCCGGGGGCAGCCGTCTCTCCAGGCTCCCTAAGAAGCTACAGAAGGCCTGCGACGAGCACCCGTATCTTGCCGACTACCTGCGCTACGTCCCGATTGACGAGATCGGTGTTCCTGACTATTATCCGAAACTCTCGAGGAAACTGAAGGATCTGGAGGAGCGCAACCTCCTCTACGCGATTCAAGAGGACCTCTTTGTGCACATCTACCCGGACCCGACGGGTGAGAGAGACATTTACATTCCGATAGAGCCTCACACGACAGTGAATCTGGATGGCATCGTGCCGCAGATAGAGAAGGAACTTCTGGACTGGGCCGAGAAGATTGGCGCGGCGGAGACAGACGAGGAGAAGCGGGAGAGGCTGCTGGAGGCCATAGACCACATCGTCTCCACCAACGGCGCAAGGGGGAAAGTTAAAGTGATGCCCCAGGAACTGGAGGCGCTCAAGTATCTCTTCGTGCGAGATAAGGTCGGTCTGGGACTCCTGTCACCGTTGCTCCTGGACCCCTACATCGAGGACATAAGCTGCAGTGGGATAGGGCCTATGTTTATCGAACACAAGATTTTTAAGAGTGTCGAGGCCGCCATTGTCTTCCCCACTGAAGAGGAACTGGACGAGTTCGTGATCTGGCTGGGCGAGTGGATCAACAAGCCTGTCACAGTCCGCAACCCGATTGTGGACGCTACGCTTCCCGATGGTTCTCGTATAAACATCGTCTACGGGAGCGATATCTCCAGGCGGGGGAGCAACTTCACAATCCGTAAGTTTGGCGCTACCCCCCCTAGCGTAATGAATCTCATCGAGTGGGGAACCATGGACTATATGATGGCAGCGTACCTCTCCTTTGTCCTCGAGGAGAACATGAACCTGTTCGTCGTGGGCGCGACGGCGTCGGGCAAGACGACTACGATGAACGCCCTCACCACCTTTATCCTCCCCGACAAGAAGATCGTGAGCATAGAGGATACGCCGGAACTACAGGTTCCTCACAAGAACTGGATTCGAGAGGTGACCCGAGAGTCGGGAAAAGAGAAGAGAGGCAGCGAGGTCGGCATGTTCGATCTTCTCAAAGCAGCCTTGAGGCAGCGCCCAGATAGGATCATCATTGGAGAGATCAGAGGGGCGGAAGGGGCCATCGCCTTCCAGGCCATGCAGACAGGACACGGGGTGATTTCCACCTTCCACGCTGACTCCGTTGGCGGGCTGGTCCAGCGTCTTAGTGGACAGCCCATTAACATACCCAAGGCCTACGTGGACAACCTCGAGGTGGTGATTATTCAGGCTGCTGTGAAGGCGCCTGGCAGCCTGGGACTGGTACGACGGATCACGAGTATTAATGAGATCGTGGGATACGATCCGGTTGATCAAGCCTTCTCCTTCATCCAGGCCTTCCGATGGAACCCGGCCAACGACACGTTTGAGTTCCCCGGCTATATGAACAGTTATCTTCTGGAGGAGAAGATAGCCATCAAACGAGGTATCCCCAGTTTTAAGAGGAAAGCGATCTATACGGAGCTCAAGAAAAGAGCAAAGATCCTCCAGCGGCTCCACCAGGACAGACAGGTGAGGGATTTCTATGAAGTCTTCAAAGTCCTTGCAGAAGCGCATCGCCAGAATCTTCTCTGAGGGAGTCACGAGTTTCGATCTTTTCTACCAACTCACACACATGTCTGCCACCTCGGCAGCAGGTGTCTCGAGGGACAGGGTTTTCCGGCTTGCCCGTGAGTTGTCCTGTCCGTCGGCTCAGTACTTCAGGGATATCGCCCTGCTGGTCGAGAACATGCGCTACAATTATCCCGACGCCTGCCGCATGATTGGCGAGGATGTAAACTCAGAGGAAACTAAGAACTTTCTGCTCCGGCTCGCGGACGCCCTTAGATCAGGCGAGCCGCTGCCGCCTTTCCTGGCCCGGGAAGCCACAGTGCAGGGAAAGAACTACACCAATGAATATGAGCGCAACCTGGAAAGCCTGAAGAAGTGGAACGATGGTTACACGGCCATCACCGTCTCGGTGGCATTGATCGTGATCATCAACATGGTTTCGACGATGATCTATGACCTGGGAACCGCAACGATGCTAATGATGATGATGACGGCAGGCATGGCGGGCTTTGGCGTGGCCTGGGTGATATCCCGCTCAGCACCGCAGGAGGTCAAGAACGTGCCCTTGACGAAAGGATCCAAGGAACAGCGCCTGGCTCGAAAACTCTTTCAAATCCTTGCTCCTGTGGCAGTGGTGGCAAGCCTTTCCCTCCTGCTGTTGGGAATAGCAGAGGGTTGGATCATGATCTTAGCCTCCCTCCTTGTGGCCCCCATAGGGATAGTGAGCCTGGTAGCCGAAAACAAGGTAGACAAAAAGGATAAAGAAATCAGCGCTTTCCTTCGCTCCGTAGGGGGGACAGCAACCTCAAGAGGGACAACGCTGAAGGACGCCCTGGCCAATATTAAGATCGACTCCTTTCCCACATTGGAACCGGACATACACAGGCTTAGGCTGAGGCTGAATGCCTTCGGTGAACCCAGGCTCTGCTGGCGTATGTTCGCGACCGAGACGGGCAGTAAGCTGGTGGACCGGGCTACGGGCATTTTCTGCGAGGCGGTGAATCTAGGAGGGGATCCGGAGCAAGCAGGCATTCTCTCCAGCATATTCGCTATGAAGACCGCTATGCTGCGGGCCAAACGGAGCGGTATTGCCGCGACATTTACCTGGCTCACTGTGATAATGCACGCTGTGCTTGTGGCTCTGATGGTCTTTCTCCTGGCGATTCTTGGCCAATTTGCAGATATGTTAGACGCCGCCATGACGTCAGTTGAACAGGACAGACAGGCATTGCAATCAATGCCGGCTGCGTTGAGCGTATTGCCCTTCAGCCTACCCGACCTCTCGTTCCTCGGGCAGATGACGATGGGCATGGTGCTTATACTCGCCTTCACCAACGCCTTCGCAATGGTGTCCAGCGAGGGATCGCATCTACTCAAGATGTTTCTCTATCTCTCGATTTTGCTGTTCGTGTCCGGAGTGAGTTTCCTCACCGTCCCTTCCTTGGTACAACTAGTGATGTAGAGGGCCATGACGCTCGTACAGGCAGACTCGCAGTTTATTCCAGAGGACCTTGAGGTTGCCTCTCATGAGCCTGATAGCCCGGAAGGTTATGAGGCCAAGACGGGCAAGTTCGCGGATCCTATCAGGGGATCTCGAGGCTACTTCCTCGGACTGGCCTTTGTGGTTGGGCTGCTCCTGGGCTGGATAGTCATTGGCTGGTGGCTCTGGCCGGTGCAGTGGACCAACTCCGCTCCCTGGCACCTCCGCCCGGAGCATCAAAAGACGTTTGTCGGCCTGGTCGCAGAGGACCTCTGGCGGACCAGTGATGTATCCCGAGCCAGGGAGGCCCTGGCTGGCTGGGATGATGAGGCTCTGGCCGATCTCCTGGCTGTGATGCAGGCTCAGGCACCCAGCCCTGAAGCGCGTCAGCACCTAACAGCATTGGCAGAGGCACTGGAGTTGCCAGAGGCCGAGGTGAGCTCACTAACCTCCCTCCTCGACCAAAAGGGTATCATCTTGGGGGCTATCTTGTCAGCATCGCCGCTGGTGGTGGCGATTGCCCTTGGCGCTTATTTTCTTGTGCGGGACAGAACACAACAAGCCGAAGCAGTACTACTTGAAGAAGAACAACTTGAAGAACAACTTGAAGAACAACTTGAAGAATTACTGACTCGAGAAGAAGAAACACAGGAAGAACAGCAGGCTAAGAGAAAGCAGGGAGAGGAGGAAGAGGAGGAGGAGGAGGAGGAGGAAGAGCTAGTCCCAGGGGTGCAAGATCTCGTCTTCAGTTTATTCGATGAGGAAGATTATGCGCTTCCCGAACTCGAAGCGCTCTGCAAGAACTTGCTGGATATTGATGTGTCGGATCTATTGGAGCATTCCAGGAAGGTGGCCAGTGACCTACGCAGGGGCATTTCTCTACGCCACCGGTAGACTCCTGGATGGCCAAGAGAGGACCGAGCCATGACTCTTCTATGTGCCTTGGTGGGTTTGCTGATGGGGAGTCTCCTCAACTGGGTTGGCGACTATCTCCCACGCTCTGCCTCCAGCGGTGCGCCCCCTTCACTTGAACCCTCTTCCCGGCCTGGGCTTGCGCTGTGGCACCTGCTGACGTCGCCCATATTTCGGACAAGCCCGGTTCGTTCCCAGAAACCATCCTGGTTGAGTGTTGCAGTAGAGATCTTCACTGCCTTATTGTTCGTCTGTCTCTGGGAACGCTGCGGCCCATCCTGGAGATTGCTATTGCTGATCCTTGAGTGCTCCCTCTTTTTGCTCATCGCCATCATTGACCTGAAATACCGGTTAGTACTGAACGTGCTGATCTACCCCGCCGCAGTGTTGATGCTGCTCCTCCATGCCATACCCCCCGGGAGGGATGCCCTCGCCGCCCTCCTGGGTGGCGCAGTGGGGCTATCCCCTTTTCTCCTGGTAGCCTTAGTCAGACCAGGGAGTATGGGCGGGGGCGACGTAAAACTGGCCGCCCTCATCGGGCTGACGGTCGGTTTTCCCCAGGTGCTGTGGGCTCTGACGCTGGGCATCCTGGCGGGAGGGATCGCTGCCCTTCTGCTTGTCCTCACCCCTCGTTGGGGGCTCAAGAGCCACATCCCCTATGCTCCCTTCCTCTGCCTGGGAGCGATGCTCACCCTCGTCTACGATCCGCTTCTCCTGATCTTTCCCCTTTGGTAACTACCCGGCGAAACTGTACCTCAGCACCACACTGTTCGCTTGCCAGGCCAAATGTACCGCCAAAACCTCGGCTGTCTATGCAATAGCCTGCTGTGCCATGTGCCATTAGTGCCATTAGTGCCATTAGTAGAGAGACCCCCTGGCCTCGTTTACGAGGCGCTGCTCCGTAGATTCGTGTTTCGTCACACACCACGCATCACGTTTCACGCTTCACGCCCTCTTGTCAAAAACACCCCTTTGTGCTAAGATTAGATTGGGATACAACGCGCCACTCTGCCAGACTGATGTGGCAGGAGACGGGATATAAATGGCTTCACCCAATGCTGCTGATCTCAATAACTTGCCGGAGCAACCCCAGCCACGTAAACGGTCCCGCAAGACGATCATCCTGTGGCTGGTGGTGATCAGTTTCGCTGCTTTTTTCATTCCTCTCTACTTTGTCTCTGCCAGCATTCGCAGTGAGAACACTCGTTTAGAAACCGATCTCCAATTCGTACAGCAGGCTCTGACAGAGGGCCACATCCCAGCACCTGAGGTCCAGGAACTGATGAACACCCTGGCTCAGGTGCAGGGGGCGGCTGGCGAGATCGAGGGAGCACATAACGCCATCGCGGCCGGTCACACGGATTGGGCGGCTGTGATGGCCGCCATCGGCAACTACAATCCGGCCCAACTTACCCTCACTTCTCTCACCCAGGCCGATAACCGCATCACCCTCAATGGACGAGCGATTGACGACTCCATCGTGATTGCCTACGCTCGTGCTCTTGAAGAGTCCACCTTTTTCTCCCGCGTTGTTGTGCAGTCCTTGAGGACGATCTCCAAGCCCTTTGCAACACCGACGAGCACGGAGGGGGGAACACCGGGAGCACCCCTTACGCCCACCGTGACTATCACACCCACAGTGACACCCACCCCAACCCCCAGCGCGTGCGATGAGTATGAGGTAGATGACTTCGAGCCCAAGATCATCTTCCTGGGCCAGCCACAGTTGCACAACTTCCATCCCATCTACGACGTGGACAAGGTCAAGTTCCTGGCCAAAGCGGGCCGCTACTACCGGGTCTTCACCTCAGACCTGGCGATAGGAGTGGACACTTTCCTGACCGTGAACGTGGGTGGGACCACCTACACCAACGATGATCGCGGGCCAGGTGATCTGGGCTCCGAGATCGTGTTTCAAGCCGGGGCCGGCCGTGATGTGGACGCTATCGTCAGGGTGACGAACCGGGGGCAGTATGGCCCCGACAAGTGGTATCAGATCACCGTTGAGGAGATTATCCCCACACCCACACCGACGCCCACCAGCACGCCCCCAGCGACGCCCACACACACGCCCTCTCCCACTGCCACACCGGCAGATACCCCCACGCCTACGCCAGACCTGCGCGATGCGTATGAACCCGACGATACCGACCCCAAACCTATCGCTGTAGAAGAGCCGCAAACTCACAATTTCTACCCTGATGGCGACGAGGATAAGGTTGAGTTCCTGGCCAAAGCCGGTCTCTACTACCGGGTCTTCACCTCAGACCTGTGGCCGGGGGTGGACACTGTCCTGACCGTGAGACTGGATGAAACCGTCTATACCAACGATGATCGCGAACCACATGAACGAGGCGACTATAGCTCCGAGATAGCGTTTCAAGTCACGGCTGGTCGTGATGTGGTGGCTCTCGTCACGGTGACAAATAAGTGGCAATATGGCCCTGACCAGTGGTATCGGATCGCCGTTGAAGAGATCAGCCCCATCCCCACCCCCACCCCCACCCCCACGAGCACGCCCACGCCCACTGCGACGACATCGTCTTCATCGAGGCTTCCTGGCGTGGCCTCGCTGCTACCCGCCTTGGCTCTAGCCGATCCCTCCCACTCTGCCGAGGCGGTTGAATTCGTGATCGTCTTGGAGTTAAAGTAGAGGTAACTACCCTCCCGCAGGTTTAGACGTTTTTTAGGTGCAAAAGTGCGTCTTGACCAGATATTTAAGCCCGCCAATGCTGTCAATCGTAACCTGCGGGAGGGTAGGCTGAGCAGTTACAAGAGAGAATCGTCATGAACTTCCTGAGTGACTGGAGAGAATACGTCCCGAGTGGGGAACGCCTTTATTCTTTGCTGGCCCTGGTTGTTATCATCGCCATAGGAGTCGGCTACGTCTTTTTTATCAGATCCTCCGTCGTTCCACAATTGCAGGTCAGGAAGGAACTGGCTTCCCAACTGGCCGCGGCTGAGCAGCAACTGATGGAGGCCAAAGCGTCCCAGGAGGAGAGCCCTGAGAGGTTAGAGGAGCAATTGGCGGAAGCGCAGGCCGCGTTGAACGAGGCGGCCAATGTCTTCCTTAGTGAGGCTGAAGCGGCTGAGGTGTTGAACAAACTGTATCAGTATGCCAGCGAGAGTGGTGTGGAGATCGTCAGCCTGCAGGAACAGCCTGGTTCAGAGGAGGAGAAGAAGGACACCTACGACGTCAGGGTGTTCCGACCGCAAGTCGAGGGCTCCCCTTCCAGGCTGGTCGCCTTTGTGTCCCGGATCGAGGAGGCTGCATACAAGGGCTTTATCATAACCAACGTGAACATCACCCAGGGCGAGGAGCGACATGTCCTCACCATGGATATCACTCTCTATACTTCCCCTTATTCCTCTGGAGCGGCCGGGCAAGTGACGCCAGTCGTCACTTCTCTGCCGACACCGGCAAGCCTGGCGCAGTTGGAGGAATCGCTGGCGGTGGCCTGGGCGTCAGAAGATTGGGAGCAGGCAATCGTCCTCAGCAACCAGATCCTGGCCATAGACCCCGATTACGCTGACGTGGTGGAGAAACTCTACACGGCCCATGTCAATTACGGCCACCGGCTCTTGGAGGAGGGGGATAGCGCTGGGGCGACGATGCAGTTCAACCTCGCTCTGGAGGCCAAACCAGACGGGGAGGAGGCTTTGGCGGGGCTCCAGCAGGCCGCCGCGACGCCGCCTCCAACCCTGACTGCGGAGGAGCAACTGGCACGACGCCTGGATGAAGAGTGGGCAGCGGAAAATTGGGAAGAGGTCATAAGCCTGATCGAGCAGATATTGGCGATCAACCCTGATTACGATGGTATGACCGAGAAACTCTACGCGGCCCACGTCAACTATGGGTACGCGCTTGCCGCCGGGGGAAGGCTTGAGGAAGCGAAGGGAGAGTTCAGCCTCGCTTTAGTCATCAAACCCGGCGGAGCGGAGGCCGCAGCGGGCCTGCAACAGTTATCTACTGGAACGTTGCCTTCAACGCCAATCCCAGAACCCCAGTATACCATCCACGTGGTACAGCGGGGCGAGAACCTGTTTCGCATCGCGCTGCGCTACGGCACAACGGTGGAAGCCATTATGGCAGCCAATGGGTTGACCAATCACAATATCTACGTAGGACAGCAATTGCGCATCCCCATCCACCAGGGGGTGCATTTCAATTCTGGGGCAACGGTCATCGCAATGGGCCACACCGCCTTGAACAGACGGTGCTGACGTGCCATCCCCAGAAAGACCCTTCGGGTTTCAGAAAACCCGACCCGTTGCTGGTGATCCACGGCAAAGATGACCGGCGCATCACGGAGATACAGGTACGCCGTCTGTTTGCGGCCGCCAGAGAACCCAAAGCCTTGTGGCTGGTGGGCTGACTGCTAACTTGCCATTCGCCGCCCCACCAGGCCCAGCCCAACCACCAGCCCCAACGCCGCCGGGCCTGGACAACACGGGCAGCAGGCGGCCACGGGGTCAACGACCGTCCGGTGGACCACCCTGCGGTAGGGCTCGTCGCTGGCCGCGCGCCGGAGGTATAGATCGTCCGTCGTCTCCCAGGCAGCAAAGTACGAACTGCGCAATTTGGTGACGTAGTAGGGCCGGCTGGCCAGGAGATCCACCAGATCGCCCCCCTCCGACGCCACAGGTTCCAGCGTCAGCGACCCGGCAAACTCTGTCTCAAACTCAGACTCAACGTCCTCGATCTCCATGCGGTGGTCGGCCAACACGTAGATGAGCACATCCATGTAGTCATCAACCAGCGCGGTCAGCCGCATAGGATAGACCGGCTGCTCTGTGTCAAAAGACAGCCAGAGGGGCTGCACATCCCCTTCCAGCGTAGCGGTCTCGCCGGGGAGCACGCGGGTGGCCATAAAGCACCAGCCTTCCTCCACGTAATCGTCCAGAATGGGCTCGCCCTCCTCCGGGAATGTATAGCCGTTCTCGTTGAGCCATTCCAGTAGCGCCCCAGACTCGCCGGGAGAGAGAATGCTGACGTCGTAGACCCCCACCTGCTCCCGGCTCAGCACTTCCACCCCTCCCTGCCTGCCGCCCTCGGACCCCGCCCCTATTATGGGAAAGGGCATGGCCTGGGTCACGATTTCCGGCTGGGTGAGATCGCTCAGGCGGGAGAACCATTCGGCGCTGGCCGTGTCCACCTCAGGCAGCGAGGGCACAGGCACCACCCACGCCGCCTCGGGGCTTTTGCCCAGCAGTTGGACAGAGAGGATGAGGTCCTCACGCCCCATCTCCGCGTCGTAGACGATGATAGCCTTCTGTCCTGGCATCTCGACGTCGGCCTCGTGGCCGTAGGGCGGGATGGGGATACCGTCAGCGCGGGCAGGGCGCGGGGCGAGCGCGATCAGCAAACCCACTACCGCCCCCAGGCCAAGCAATAGTGGAAGCCAGCGACTCATTCGGGTCATAGTCTACCTCCCGAAGACCCGCCGCACCTCGACGGTGGGCCGGCCTTATGCTATCGGCTCTTTGGGATTTCGCGTGGCACTCTAAGCGGACGTGCCGTCCGCGTTCCACATTTGGGGGGTAGAGCCCCAGACTGTCTAACCATCACATCGAGCTTGATGTAGGGCGGCTTTCCATAGCCGCCGCGCCCATAGGCAGGTATGGAAACCTGCCCTACGTGATAACAAGACAGCGAGGGGGGTAGAGCGTTGTCTCACCGCCAGATACGGGGATGACACATCCCCTCTGAGCATACCCACCCCGCGAAATCCTGGAGACCCATGCTATCATATGGATGGGTTTCATTCCAATTGTAGGGCGGATTGGTTATCCGCCTACTACGCCTATCGGATTTCAGGCGTACAGGCCCCGGTATTCCTCCGGCAGCAGTTCGGCGATGCGGCGCATAATGAGGTCGGTGTACTCGTGTAACTTCTGGCCCCGCACCCGGCCGCTTTCGGGCAGGCGGAAGGGCTTGCCGACGACGACGCGCACGTGGGTACGGCGCAGCCGGGGCAGATTGCGCTTGATCTGCTCAGTGCCGGTCAGTCCCACCGGCACGACCGGCACGTCGGCACGAGTGGCCAGGTAGGCCGCGCCAGTCTTCCCTTTCTGCAGCGCGTAGGTGCCACGAGCGCGGGTGCCCTCCGGGGCCATCCCCAGTGCCTCCCCGCGCTTCAGCACATCCAGTGCCTCCCGCAGCGCCTTGCGGTCCACCTCCCCCCTCCGCACCCAGATGGAGCCCGCCATCACCAGCACCGCAGCGTAGAGTGGGTTGCGCTTGTGCTTGGCCGCAGCGAAGGCGCGGATCGTGTGCGGGCATACGGTCAGCAGCAATGGGGCATCGAAGACAGACAGATGGTTGATCACCAGGATATACGGTGGCTCGGCGGGAATGTTCTCCATCCCGACGTACTCCCGATGGGTAATCAGGCCGAGGAGAACGTTGACGATGGCGCGCAGAATGTGGTGCAACACGGCTATCCTCCCAATGGATCACTCGCCCGGGATGCGCCCCAGCGCGACGACGTCGAAATCGGCGGGGACGTCACCGTGGAAGTTGAAGAGTAAACTGAACCGGGCCGTTGCACCAGGCGCGAGCGGGCCTTCGATCTCCGCAGGCCCCTGGAGAAACCCGGTGACCAGTCCCTCGGCGTCGTAGGCCGTCACGATGACGATCACGTTGCCGGCAGCCTGCTCCGCGCTGTCGTTCCGCACCACCCCACTCACCTGGAACTGCGAGCCGGAAGGCCGACCCTCCACCTCGACCACGGCGATAGGCACGTAGGAGACGGCTATCGCTCCGGCCGCCTCGCCGCGGATAATCGTCACCTGTGGACTGGCCCAGGCTGAGGGCGGGGCCGTGAACAGGACGCAGAATGGAGAGCGGCCGCCAGACGGGATGAGGTCCGCCGCCACAAAGGCATCCCCCGCCGCCAGCGCGGCCCCCGCGCCGTCGTAGAGCGTGACGCGCACCAGCACGTTGGTCAGCGTGAAAGCAGTGGTGTTGACTACCTCGCCCAGACATTCCAGACTGCCGACGGGCGTCTCGTAGAAGGCGACGCCCTGCACGTCAAAGGGCAGCGGCGTGGGGGTGGGCAACAACAGACCCGGTGCAGTTTCGGTCGCTTCCTCGCCGGTGGGGATGACCAGCCTCTGTCCTATCTGCAGAAACTGCGGATTCTCGATACCATTGGCGGCCTGGAGCGCCTGCACGCTCACCCCGTATTCGTAGGCGATGCTCAGCAGCGTCTCCCCTTCTTGGACGACATGAATGATCGGCGCGGGAGTGATGGTCGCTGTCGCTGTGGCCACCGGCGGGAGGAACTGTGCCGTAGCGGTTGGACGGAGTGTAGACGTAGGCGCAGGGATTAATGTGCCCGCGAGCGGCGTGACGACGGTCGGCTGTGGAGTGATCACCTTGCCACAGGCCGTCAGCACCATCAGTGCCGCTGCCAGAAAAGCGCCGAGGATCGTCTTCCTCATCTGCCGGACTCCAACGCAACGGCTATACCACACACACGTGAAAACCGGGAGAAAATAGCATCGCCGTCCCCTGGCGAGCCTGCTCATTCCGCAGATCGTGCGTAGTACATCTGATTATACCACATCCACCACCACACGCTAGCGGGCAAGGGCAAAGAAAGCACAAGCCGAACAGGAGGAGAGACACCATCAGTCCAGAGGCGAAGGGGGAAAAAACCAAGAGGGTTATTGCTCAGCCAGTGGTCGAAACCGCGCCTGAGTAAATCTGGCTGTCCACCCACATGAACAAGCGCGTCCACGCAGGTGGACGCCCGGCTGTAAGCCCTCTAGAGGCGATTTCAATCACCAACCAACTAACTAACTAACCGACTAACTCGGTCACAACGCCCCAGCAACAGAGCGGGCGACGGGGCTCGAACCCGTGACCTTCTCCTTGGCAAGGAGATGTTCTACCAACTGAACCACGCCCGCTGAAGACGACAATGATATTATACCATAGGTTCCAGGGCGCGGCAAGTCCACCAGCCCCCCACACCCTCACACCGCTCGCTTGCGGTTTATCGCCAAACAGCCTATAATTATAGTATGATGCACAGGAGAGCGGACAGTATGCCCACCGAACAGATCACATCCACTGAGGAAGAAATGACGGAGCCCCCTGCCGACCAGGAAGTTAATCCAATGGCACAGATGCTTGACCAATATCCTTCCTTCTGGCATCTGAAGCAAGGGCAGATCGTTTCAGGGACAGTCATCCGCATCAACCCCAACGAGATTATCGTAGACATCGGCGCCAAGTGTGAGGGCATTGTGCCAGGGAGTGAGTTAGAGAGAATGTCGCCAGCCGACCGGGATGCCATCCACGCGGGTGACGAAGTATTGGTCTACATCGTCAATCCGGAGGATGACAACGGCAACATCATCCTCTCACTCTCTCGCGCCCAGATAGCACGCGACTGGCGTGAGGCGCAGCGTCTCCTCGAAAGCCAGGATATCATCGAGATACAGGTCACCGACTGCAACAGGGGCGGCGTGATTGTACTCATGGGCAAAGTGCGTGGCTTCGTGCCCGGTTCGCAGTTGGCCCTCTCGCGCGTCGCCAATCAGTCAGCCGCTGGGTCAGGCAGCGAGGATCGTTGGGCAGCGCTGATCGGTGAAACCCTCAAATTGAAAGTCATCGAAGTTGACCAGAAACGCAACCGCTTGATCCTCTCTGAGCGGGCCGCTATACGCGATTGGCGTGAAAGCCAACGCAAGAGACTGCTGAATGAACTGACTGAGGGAGATGTGCGTAGAGGTCGCATCATCAATCTGGTTGACTTCGGCGCTTTTGTTGATCTGGGCGAAATAGACGGGTTGGTGCACCTGTCCGAACTTTCCTGGAGGCGCGTCGCGCATCCGCGTGAGGTGGTGGAAGTGGGACAGGAGGTCGAAGTCTACGTGCTGGGGGTGGATCGAGAGCGCCAACGGGTGGCCCTCAGCCTCAAGCGGTTGCAGCCCGACCCCTGGGTCTCTATCGAAGAGCGCTACCAGGAAGGACAGTTAGTCGAAGCAATCATCACACGTCTCACCAAGTGGGGGGCCTTTGCCAGCATTGTTGGCGACGAGGCTATTGAGGGGCTGATCCACGTCTCGGAATTAGACGATGGCCCCATCGTCCACCCCCGCGACGTAGTCCAGCCCGAGCAAGTCGTCACACTGCGCGTGATAGGCGTAGATGCGACGCGTCACCGCCTGGCGCTAAGTCTCAAGCAGGTCGCCAAAGGGGAATTCCTGGGCCAGGATTGGAAGGTGGTACTCGCGGCTGAGCAACCCGAATCCGAAAGCCCTCTCTCGGCCGCGCTCTCCGAGGCCATGAAGCCTGCGGAGAACACAAGGGGAAAAGACACCCTGTAGACGGCCTGAAACGAAGCGAGTGATACTATGGACAAGTTGATGAACTTCTTTACTGACGAAGCCCGACGAGCACTCAAGTTAGCCCAGCAAGAAGCCGAGCGTATGCACCATGCGCAGATCGGCACCGAGCACCTCTTGCTGGGACTTTTGCGTGAAAAGCAAGGAATCGCCAGCCACGTGCTGCACGAACTGGGGTTGCAATCGGGCGACGTGCAGCACTGGGTCGAGCGACTCAGCACTATGCGACGACGCCCACCATTGATCAGCGCACAACTTGACCTCACACCCCGTACCAAAAGAGTGATCGAATTGGCCAGGGATGAGGTCCGCCGTCGAGGCGACGTTAAGATAGACACGCACCATCTCTTGCTCGGACTGGTTCGCCAGGGTGATGGCACCGCCCTGGAGGTGCTCGATCACCTGGGCGTCACAGGCGACCAAGTCCGCCGCCACACCAACCGGATGTTGCAGCGACAACCAGTTCCCGCCGGAAGGCAACGCCGCAAACCTGCCAAAACCCCACTGGTAGATAAACTAGCAATTGACCTGACCGCCCTGGCTGAACAGAACAAACTAGATCCGGTCATTGGCCGGGAACAGGAGATCGAGCGCGTGATCCAAATCCTGGCCCGGCGCACAAAGAACAACCCGGCACTCATCGGCGAGCCTGGCGTGGGTAAGACGGCCATCGTCGAGGGACTGGCACAGCGCATCGTCGCCGGTGAGATTCCTGAGCCACTGCTGGATAAGCGCGTACTGCAACTCGACGTCGGCTCACTGGTCGCCGGGACGATATACCGGGGGCAGTTCGAAGAGCGCCTCAAGAAAGTCATCGCCGAACTCAAAAACAGTACCAGCATCCTGTTCATAGACGAGGTGCACATGCTGGTCGGAGCCGGGTCAGCTGGCTCTTCGGTGGACGCGGCTAACATCCTCAAGCCAGCCCTCGCCCGGGGCGAGTTACAGTGCATCGGCGCGACCACGTTGGAGGAATACCGCAAATACATCGAAGCGGATGCAGCGTTGGAGCGGCGCTTCCAGCCAATTATGGTCGAAGAGCCCTCAGTCGAGGAGACGATCGAGATTCTGCACGGTGTCCGCCCGGCTTACGAGCGACACCACCGGCTGCACATCAGCGACGAGGCATTGGAGGCCGCAGCCCGGCTTTCAGCTCGTTACATCTCCGACCGTCACCTCCCGGACAAGGCCATTGATCTGATAGATGAGGCCGCCTCCCGCGTGCGGATGTATAAGACTCCCCATGCCCGAAACCTGCGGGAGGTGTTTGCCAGGCTAAAAGTCGTGCGGCGGGCCAAAGAGAAGGCCATTGAGGAGCGCCGTTACGAGGACGCCGCCGTGCTGCGAGAGCAGGAGATCGAACTGCAAGAGCGCCTGGAAACCTTGCGTGCCGCCTGGGACGTCGAGAACGGCGTGGTCGCCAGTCCCGACGACATAGCGGAAGTAGTCTCAATGTGGACGGGTATCCCATTGACCCAGTTGCGCAGTGATGAGACAGAGCGGTTGCTGCACATGGAAGAAGCACTTCATGGGCGCATTGTCGGTCAGGACGAGGCTATCTCGGCGGTCGCCAAGGCGGTACGCCGGGCGCGG
>Ga0114918_10000919_pt1 | contig 25890 bp, 23 predicted proteins | sample LantaG_FD_87015 | JGI IMG/M metagenome (GOLD analysis project Ga0114918, IMG submission 87015) | Deep subsurface microbial communities from Baltic Sea to uncover new lineages of life (NeLLi) - Landsort_02402 metaG | ecosystem: Environmental > Aquatic > Marine > Oceanic > Sediment | place...
CTTTATAAGATGCCTTTTTCGGATACTCAGGGTACTGTTTTTATGTCTAGCGAATTTGGGCCAGAAACTGTAATTAAAAATGTAGATTTTGCTGGTATCCCTATAGCTCTTAACCAAGTTTCACGAATGAGTTTTACCGACGTACCCACTATGACTCAATTAGGTCAATTAATAAATAATTACCTGGAACAAGTGGATAGAGGAGAGTGGAGTGGTTTTATAAAACCTGTAGATTTGGGGGATGGACTTTCCGTGGTATCTAAAACCTACAACCCAAATGTAGATTTAAATATGCGTAATGGTGTTGGTGCTTATTTACAACGTGCTCACCCACTATACTACAGACCTAAAGAAAGTACTAGGATTTTGATGGATGGTGCAGAACCGTTAGGTGCGGCTGCCACATGGGCAGCAACACAAGGTAACTTATCTGAATTAAAAAAATTAATCAAACTAGATGGGGTGGAAACTGAAGGTTATGGTCTCGCATACACTGATGATTCAGCTGTTAGAGAACCTAAACCAGAAGAGAAAAACGTAATTAAAAAGTTAATAAAAGTTAACCAGGGTATTCAACAGGGGTTTATCACCGCAGCTTCTGAAAAAATATACCTAATCTCACATAATCGTACGGAATTGGGGAAAATAACTTTAAACACAAATTATGGTATTCCACAAGAAAAATTTATAGAGACTATAGACGAACAAACAAATTCTTTAGTTAGGGGTGAGGAATTACTTAAACTACTAGAAAAAATTGTAGAATTCACTTCTAATCACACCCATGCTTTTCCTGGGTTAGCTCCAGTCCCTACCGCTCATGGTGGCTCTACTGTAGGTGAGATGAACGGTATGTTACTAGAAGCACCTTTTAAAATATTAAATCAAAATATAAGGATTAACTAGATATTTATAATAAAAACAATTTAATGTCTATACATAGGTCATACTTTTTAAAAAATAACACTATAATAGCTAATAGTTTAGTTAATACAGCTAAAAACCCAGTAACACAATTATTTTACGGTAAAAATGTGAAAAGTGATTGTGTTTATACACCTGAACAACCAGGAAATACTTGTAATGGTAAAACTGGATTCACGTCTAGTGTGGTCCAAGGATTTAGTAGGTTCTTATTCTCCTTAGATTTAACAGATTTAAAAAATAAAATCAGTGATTGTTGTGTTAATTTAACAGCTTCTACATCTCTCACACATTCTGTTAAAATGACAAACACTTCTAGTTTTGATGATGAACTTCTAAATACGAAAATTTTAATGGACGATACTCGTAGGGCAACTTCTTTTGAGTTGATGTTATTTAAGTCTTCCTATGGTGTGTCGTGGGATGAGGGGGTTGGTTACGATTATATGGTACCAAATGGTCAATTCGAACCAGAGTACGATTTAAGCTACACTAAAAGACCTAGTAACTGGTTCTCAGCTACCACATTAGCTGGTTGGGGTATCCCGGGAACTTATTTAAACACTTTAAGTTCGACATACACTGTTTTAGCGACCCAGAGATTTGATAATGGGAATGAAGATATAAATTTTAAATCCAATTTACTAACAGATGAAATAAATACATTATTAAGTGGGGATACGACTGTTACCTCAGCTAACACATACGGTATTGCTTTCATTCCAGCGTTTGAGGGTCTTACTGGGTTAACCGAAGCTTACTCTGTTGGTTTTTTCACAAAATATACACAGACTTTCTTTGAGCCTTTCGTAGAAACTTATTATGATGATTACATTAACGATAGTAGAGGTGATTTTAATTTAAATGTTAACAATAGATTATTTTTATATGTGTACGACCATAATGGTTCTCCTATATGTTTAGACTACCTCCCAGTTGTAACAATTAGAGATTGTAATGGTAACGCGACCAACCTATTAACAGCAAGTACTTTAACGTGTGGGGCTTATTACGTAGACCTTACTATAACAGCTATACCACAAATAGCACCGGTACTCTATGAAGACATATGGTCTAACATATCTATTAGTGGTAACTTCCAACCCAATGTAGACAACGAATTCGTTATTTACGATAATGGATTCAGTATCGGCTCAACCGCTGCACAACCTAAAGTGTTCGGTTATTCAGTTTCTGGGATAAAAGAAGATGAAAAAATGACAAATGGGGAAACTAGGAAAGTTTTTATATCTACTAGAGTTCCTTATACAGTAAACCAACAAGTCTTAGTTGACAATATAAATTACCGGTTGTATGTTAGACAAGGTACTACGGAAATTGATGTTATACCTTGGACACCAGTAAATAAGAGTTTTACTCATAATTATTTTTTATTGGACACTGGATGGTTAATCCCTAATGAGTACTACCTAGACATAAAAGCTACTTCCAACCAACAAGTAGATACTTATAGAAAGGTAATAAAATTCCAAATAGTAAACCAATTATGAAAAAACTAAAAGTAAAAATAAGTGAAAATGAACTAGTAAAGTTAATAGAAAAACTAGTTAAAGAAGGAATCGGTGGTGGTAACGGTTTTAATTTTGGGGCGTTTAACACCCCAACAGCAAAATACACAGACCTTATAGAGGATGATGATGTAGAAAAAGAAGATGAATTATCGGAGGATGAAGATAATATCGACACAGCACAAGACTCAGACAAAACACTCAATGTCAATGTTACGAAACAAACTAACCAAACAGACTGGATGGAGGAAATAGAAGAGTCCAAACTAATCTCCAGATTAAAAAATAGATTAAACGAAGAAAAAGGTAAGGGGTGTGCAGAATCAGAAGGTGGTTCTGGTTGTATTAAAAAAGGTAGTTATACTGATAAGTTAGGTAAAAAATATCCTTGGCACATATTAAACAATAAAAAGGGTGGTATATGGAAAGGTTGTACAAGTAAAAAAGACTGTGAAAGTATCTTAGACGCTTTTCATGCTAACTCATAAACAATAAAACAAATAGATATAAAAAAAACCACCTACTAAGTGGTTTTTTTGTTTTTAGATATCATCATCATTTTCATCCTCGTGAGTTACAGTTGTGTGTGATGGTTCAGGGTCTTCCTCAACTACAGTTTCCACCACTTTAGGTGAAAAATTCTCTGCAGCTGTAAAACCAAGTCCTGCCATTACAATCCATTGTAAGGACTCAAATAACTTAGTGTCCACAGTAAAATCCCAAAATAGATTTGAGGTATAACCAATTAACATAAATAAAAGACATATAAAAGTTACAGTTCTTTTACTAGATACTTTACTTCCACTACTTAACATATTTTTAAAGAAATTCATGGTTGTTTTTATTATAAATATCTTGGTAGTCTGAATTATTTTTATTATCTTTGTATTATCAATAAGGGATATGTGTAACTACAAAGATAAATTATACGTATACTATAATATACCAACCAAGTCTCTAACCAAAATTAAAATAAAATGAAAAACCTACTCCTAATACTTCTTACACTAGTATCTTTAATGACGTATGGACAAAAAATACCTTGTTTAGAATATACATTATATTCTGACATATGGAGTCAAGAGTGTGGGGACAATGAAATCCAGAGAAAATTACCAAAAAACCATAAGGGGTTTTCTCTTGATACTGAGTATATAAAAAATAATATAGATGAAAGAAAAGTTGAGTCGTATCTTTTGGAGTCTTTAAATTCATTTAGAGCTGATTATGGTGTAGGCCCTGTAAAAGAATCTAAATGGTTAACTAAAATATCTGAGGTGTATGTTAAAAAATTAGCCAATTCTGCATTTGGGCATGATGATATTGGTCGTTATGGAATTCAGATGAGAGAGAATATATGTGGTTATACGATGTTAACTTTTTCACGTGTAACCGCTAAAGATGGTGATTTAAATAAAATTATAGCTGATAGTTACTTTGATTCATATGTATGTTCGTCAGGACATATGGGTATGTTATTAAGTGATGATGAGTATTTCGGATTTGGTTTTACTATTAAAGGGTCTAAAATGTTTGGTGTGGTTAGAAGTAGTTCCAAACCAAAAGATAAATAATTACATTCCATCGTCCATAATTGTTTTAAAATCTCTCCTAAATTCAGTACATTTTCCCTTCTTAAATGCTCTACCTATTCCTTTTAGTAATTTGAATATTCCAGCTAAAGGATTCCATCTTAGACCAGGAATAGTAATGGGGAAATCCATCTCCAAAGGTCCACGTCCTGGTGAAACCATTCTTACAAATAAATTAGGTGTGTATATTACTATATCGTCTTCTTTCTTTTTCTCTAACGTTTCGCTGTGATTCATTAAAAATCCAAAGGTTGGAATAAAGAATTTATATTCGTCATAATCTGTTACAACAGTTGATTCACCCTTCTCACCCCATACTGGTCCACTAGTTCCTGTTAGGTCTTTCTTACCCTCAGATTTCTTACCTTTATTTCTACCTGTAGCGTCTAATACTATTTCAGATGATTGACCTGAACCATTATCACCAATTATACATCCTATCTTTTTTAATCTTTCTATAATATAATCTCTTCCTGCCTCTGCTCTTTTCATTGCTAATTGTTCCCAAGTGTATAGATTACCATCAGGAGACTTTCCATTATTTCTTGCTGAACACGAAGTTTTTATATCAAGAGCGGATAACCATAATTTTGGTGTTCCTTCTGGTGGTGTAAGTTTTGCACTTTCCTCCAAAAGAGCCGCTTCCATTTCATCGTAAGCCGTTATAAACGCACCTGTTGGGGCGTAGTGATTATCTTCAAAGAAATCTGAGGTTAATTGCTTACCATCTAGTGGGAATTGTGTTGTTACTAATGGGTATTCTATGTCTTCCCCCATTATAACATCTGATTTTTCACGTTCTTTAGTTATTGTAACCTTTAACTTCCTTCTTTTTTTCATTTCTGAAAAGGATTGTAGTGTTGTGATTACAAACGGTTTCATTTCATTCCATAAATCCGCCTCACTTTTTCCTGATTCGTCTACATCAGTTGTGTTTTCATCGTCTGTTCGTTTTTCCTGACTTATTTTCTTTAAGGATTTTTTATTCATCCCTTCCGTACCGAACCAAGCATATTTCCAAAGGTTTTTACCAGCACCACTTGTAATTCTTTTTATAAATTTAGGATTCCATTTATCATAGAATTCCTGCCATTCGTCCATTTCAATTGTCGGTTCGGTTTTTACTTTATTATTAAGGTTATTTTCTTGGTCCTCTGTTCCTTTTATTATAGTAACGTCAATTGACGTGTCTAAAATATTGTATCCGTCGTGTCTTAGTCTAACACCAGTTAAAGTGGTGATTAGCTTACCAGATAATCTTGCAACTTTTCCACCAAAACCTAATTGACTCCAAAGACCCCACCTGTTACTAGTTGCACCATACCTATGTTTTCTTGTATTCAAAAAGAATTGTTCAGTTACCTCATCCTTACTCTTATTTCCAGATGCCATAGCTTTTAATTCTTCTTCCGGTACTTCAGGTTCTTCCTTTAATCCATCCATTGTCTTAATTAATAACTTAAGGATGCTTTCATCTATATTAGCTTTTTTTAATTTTTTTAGTATTTCTTGTTTGAATTTTTCTCTTTGGTTTACTGGGGTTACTTGGAATGCCGCTATAAGGTCTTGGTATGCTGATGTCTTAAGAATCTTTGTAGGGTCTACCTTTTTATTTTCTTTTTGTTCAATAATAGGTCCCAGACCCATTATTTCTCTATTTCTATTAATCTCTACTAGTATTTGTTTTTTCATTTTATTTGCTTTTATTATAAATAGTCGATAGAACGCAAAAAAAAAGCCCTACTAGAGGGCTTTTCTTAAAATACATAACTTATTCAGTTATCTAGAATCTTTTCAATTCTCTTACATCGAATGTCCTAACTCCATCAACAGTGATTCTTCCGTAGAATCTGTTGTTCACCATTTTCTTAGCGTATCTAGTCATGATACCTTTGATTGGTGTAAAGTTGAATGGATTGTACATTGTAGGTGTTAACTGTAATGGTACATATGGTGCGTAAACGTACCCAGTATCCAATAAAGATGTACCTTTATGTCCTAATAACACTTGGTTAGCTGGGAAATAAGGGTCTCTATATACAGTAAATCTACCTGATAACGTCCCTACTTTCTCAATACCCATATTATACTGGTCTTGTTCTGGTGAAGCGTTTGAAACATGGAAATATTCCAAGTCATCAAAAATAGCTGAAACCTCAGAAGAACAAACAATCCAGTTAGCCCCACCTCTTAAAGTAGACTTGTGAATTTGTGCTGATAATTGGTTAATTGCTGTAATTAATGTTTGATTCCAATCTTTTTGTGTATATGGAGCTTGACCAGCTGAGAATCTCTTCCAACCGTTGTAGTCCCATCTTAAGTTCCATGCTGCACCTTTTCTAAGGTCTCTCAAGATTTCTCTATCAATTTCAGCTGCAACTTCCTCAGATAATAAAGCTGTTAATTCAGCTTCAGCATCAATGTTGTGGAATGCAGAAACATCTTGTGCAAGTTCAGGTGACCAAGAAGCTCTTAATTTTCTTTCAGTCACAGAAACTGTTACCGCTTGTAAGTCAAAAGAAACTTCACCCATTTGGTCTTCAAATTCTAATGATTGGTATTCTCTCCAAGTTGCAGTAAGTTTATAAGCTGTAGCTGCTGTTACTCCAACATAACCATCAGTCGAGTTACAGTTAATACATGCTGGACAAGATAAATCTAATTCAAGATAGATATCTCCGTTTGAATCACAAGTGTCAGCTCTATCTACAATACCAAAACCATATTTTTGTGTAACAACACGGAATAATAATGGTGTACCAGCTGCATTTACTGCTGTTGTACTGTTAGTACCACAACAAACTGTAGATGCAGAGTTTGTAATTGCTAAAGAAGCTAAAAACTCTTCAGTATCTTGTTCATTTCCATCAGGACCAGTTAATTTACCAACTCCTGTTGAAGAGAAACCACTTAATTTAAGAATTTGTGATTTAGAACAAGTACCAGGTACCATTGCTTGAACAGTATCTAATGTTGCTGTTGAAGCGTTCCAAGTAACCGACATTAGTCCGTTATTGATGTCTGCTCCATTATCACCAGTAGTTTTAGTTCTTGTATCATAAGCTCCTCTTGAGTAGTCATAAAGACCGTCACTAGCTGCTAAAGCTGCGTCTGGTGCATAATACTCGTCGTACATTGAAGTAGATGATGCAGAAAATGGTCCACCTGGAGTACCAGGTCCATTAGTTTGTCCGTAAGGTGCGTAATGAGCTGAACCGTTCATTGCTGCGATTTTAGGTACAAAGTAGAATAATTTACCAATTGGTAAGTTCATAGCTTGTACAGAAACGATATCGTTTGCCAATAATTTAGAGAAAACTCTCCTAATTATCGGAAAAACAACTGTTTCGAAAGAACCTGAATCTGAAGTTGTTGTAGCTTCATTAATCAGGTGTGTTGCTTGATTTTCATATAGCTGAGCTATATTTTCTTTAACGTGCCCTTTAAGACCGTCAAGAAACCCAAGACTGTTCCATTTATTTAAGGTATCTTCTTTAATAACTTTAAGGTGTTTTAACCCGATGTTACCGACCATACCTGAATCTAATAGTGCTCCCATAGTTTTTTATTTTTTTTTTAAGCGTTTATTTTTATAGTTTAGACATTAAGTCTTTCATTCTACTAAATTGTGGGTTTTCGTAAACTTTTGATTCCAATAGTTTCCCCCCACTAGTAGGTGTCTTAGTAATTTTTTGAACTGACTCAGAAATAGTTTTTGTTTTTTTAACTACTTTCTGAGAAAGGCTTTCTTTAATTACCTTATACAACCCCTTAGAACCTTTTAATGTATTTACACCATCAAAACGTTTTAAAATGTTGATTTTTTCATGCTTGGTAGTTGAATGTTCGGTGAATAACCGTGTTACGTAAGCTAAGTTTGAATTAAACACACCCACCTCATTCAGTTTATCTCTAAAAGTTGTCAAAGCTTTCCTATAGTCAGAATTTTTAACTTTTAAAGTTTCTACCTCTTCTTTAAGAAGATTGTAGGACTTTCTTATACGACTTTCTCCTAAGTTACGATTACTAGTAATAGCTTTTCTAATACCAGAAGGTTTGTGTTTACCACCAGAATCTCTTCCGAACCCTAAAGTTCTTGAAGCTTCTGTGTAGTCTCTCTTACTTCTAGATTCGTCCCCTTTGTTTCCACCATACTCTTTGTCCTCAGTATAGTCTCTTTTACTACGAGATTCATCACCTTTATTACCTCCGTATTCTTGGTCTTCACCCAATTCCTTATCATAGTCAGCCTCAGCTTCTTCTGATTCAGGAGAGTCAACACCTAAAACACCAGATTCATCAAAATCTTCATCCAATTCAATTTCGTAAACTACTTCACCCAAATCCATGTTATCCATTTCATCCATGTCATCCATTTCCGAAACTTCATTAGTTTCATTTACTCTTTTCATTTTTTTTGATTTTTTTTGTTCTTCTAGTTTAATGATGTATTCGGTATCAGTAGTAGTGTCGGTTAACTCAATTTCATTATCATCTTTTTGTATGATAATTCCATCTTCATCTCCCATCGCTTTAAATACTTTTAATACTTCTTCATCGGATGCTAATGTTAAATCTAGAGGTGGCAGTTCAGGTAACTCTACGTCGTCTGTCTCGTCCTCAATGTCAAGTTCAATGTCATCAAGTAAATCCAATTCCATATCAGGTTCTTCACCATCAATCTCATCTTCAATATCCATAACATCAACTTCTTCTTCTTCTTCTTGCTCCTTAATGTAATCGTCTTCATTTAACGATTCTTTTACTAACTCATGAATTTCTTTCTTCATAGTCGAAGAAAGTATTTCTTTTGCATTAGACTTCATAGTGTCTTCCAACTGTTCCGCCTCGAGCAACGCTTTTTCTAAAATTGATTCACTCACGTTTGTTTGTTTTTTTTTTTAGTTTATTATAAAAACCACGAAACACAGTAATGTGGTTTTATTATAAATATACAATTATTGTAAAAAATCCTTATCTATATAGGATTAAAAGGAATTTACCTATTTAGGAAATTATCTAATTTGGACATTAGGTTTAAAGATTTGTTTAGATTACCGTTTTCACCACCTGAGGACACTATAGGTTCTGTAGCTTCATCTACAGTATCAGCAGACTCATCTTCTTTAAATAAGTAGGACCCTGGGGTAGATGGTGAGGAAACTAAATCAAAACAGATTAATTCGAAGTCCTCTTGGACTTGGTTATACTCCCCATTCTTTGTTAGGGACCCAACACCTCTAGAAGAGATTCCTAAAGTAACACCTTGTCTCAATAGATTAGCCGCTTGGTCTCCAACACAGGAGATTATACCATCTTTTATGTAACCAGGTGATGTAAGTAATTTTAAACGACCTATAAGCCTATTACCATCCCACCATGTTTTGGTTATGATGTGAGAAGCTCTATCTAAATCAATCAGTGAAGATTCTGGGTGGTTTAACTCAGAAATAGAACCTCCCTTTTTTATTACTTCTTGATATCTATCGTTTTCTCTTTTAAGGATTTTTTCCGGGTAGATTCTACCGTTTCTGTTTGGGGTGTCATATTTTTGCAATATAGCATTCATATATATCTCACCACCAAAATCAGATTCACTTATTTCTTTAATAATTTCCTTATTATCTAATGGTGAAATATACCCATCATGTTCTACTAATATTCCATGACCTATTTCTCGGGCTTCCAATACTCTCATAAACTAGTTTTTCTATAAATATAAACCTAAATCAAAAAACTTATTATGATTTTGATTGTTTTTAGTTCTTAGTGGTGTGGAATTTAAATATTTTGGATGTTAATAGTGAATCTTTAATGATGGTATTGGTTAAATTTGTGATTGGGGATGATATATCGGAGGACTTTATATTATATTTTTGCTTACCCCCCAAGAATAGAGTTATCTCACACCTCATAAAACTCCTTTTACCCGTTTTTATACCACTAGCTCTTAAATCCAAATCTACTATCGCTATATCTTTAAATGGGGTACTAGGTAATTGTCGGTGTACAGTATTTTTTATATCGTTTTTAAATTTCTTTATAGGCCTATCCCAACACTCTTTTTCCTCTGTTGGTTCGGCCCAGGTTGATAAATTTAAAAAAACTGACTTTAATGTGGACATGTCTACTGTCCCATAAGATGTTCTGAATACTTCCGAAATACTGGTTTTTACTTCTCTTCCTTGTTTTATCATTTAATAGTTTTTATATATAAAATATAAAAAATATCTATGTTTACTTCAAGTCCTCTAGAAGGCCCCTAACCTTAATGTACGATTTTTTTGATTGGTTTAGTGTTGTTATCTCATTCTTTACCTGCACTAATTTAGCGGATAGGGATTCGTCTTTGGATTCCGCTAGTAAACTATTAATTTTATTTAATGTAACTTCTTTAACTGTACTATATTCTTTTGTTAAAGTATCTTCGGTCATTAACAGTGTATTTTTTAGTATATGTTTTTGGTTTTCGGTTAGTGAACTTCCATACACTTCTTCATAATTCTTAGTTAGAACATAAGACAGTACTTTAGGACTTATTACTCTGTTTAAAACTTTTTTATCTAGGTTAGTTGCTGATTCGATTAAATATGTTTTACATTTAGATACATTTTCTAGGTTATTAATCTGTGTGTTATAAACAATATTATCTATTTTTTCATAAATAACATTATGTGTTTCACCACATAGTTCTTTTCTATCCACTATAATTTTATCTAAAATACGTGTAACCTGTTTAAGTTTACCCTTATTTTCTTTTAGGAAAATTAAAGCCTCATTTATATAATCTGTACTATTTTTATTATTTTCGAATTTTTTACTCTCTATATTATTATATAAAGTAAAAAACTCTCTTAATACTTTAGAATACTTCATAGCCCCCATAATAACGGATAGATTATTCTTAAATGTTTTACTTTCTTTAAATGAATTTTCTAGTATACTATCTATACTATTTTTGTAAAATGAGAACTTTTTCATAGGTATCTTTTTATAATAAATATCGTTAATCTTCTAATAATGACGTAACTTCTTTATTTATACTATCAATACTATTATTAGTCCTATTTATTACGTCTTTAAGACCTTTTAAAGACAGCTGGTTTTTTTCCATTAATAACGGTAACCCTTTTTCTATATTAAACCCTTCTGCCGCTGCTACTGGTTCTGTAACTTCATCACCTGCTCCTGGTGCTTCAGTTTCAGGACCACCCATATCAAAAGAGGACATATCTTCACTACCTTCCTCTGTTCCTGGTTCTTCCTCCCCACCTGTAGATTCGTCAGGTTTTGTTGGTTCTCCATATAGTTTATCTATATTATTGAACAACCCTGTTTTCTTAATTACGTCTTTAGTACTTTCTAATTCAGCTGATAGAGCTTTCTCAAATCTTTGTTGTTGTAAATCTAATTTAATTTCTTCGTCACTCATACCCAGAATGAATTTTTTAGCCCATGTAGCGGAAACTGGTGCTATCCCACTTCCAGGGTCACCAACAGCATCCTTATATAGTGTTATTTTTGTTTGCCATTGTTCTAACTTTAATAACTCTGCTTGGGTTGATGGGTTCGTTAATCCTAGTGAAAAATTATCTAGTTCGTCCTCAAAACCTAAAACGTATAAATGAATTATAGCTATTTTATTTAATTCTTGTATTATCGCTTTTTGAATTCTGTTGATTGTTCTAGCAAATCTAATATCTAAGAGAGCTAAGTTCTTCCCTTCACCAACTACCTCCTCAAACCCTAAAAATGCTTTAGGGATTCTTAGAGAAGCTAAAAGTTTTTTCTGAATATACTCAATATCAGCAATCTCACTTAGGTTAGTTGCCCCAGGTAAGGTATCTATAGGACTAGGTGCTGATTGGTCTCTTACTGGGATAAAATAATCTTGGTCCACAGCCATTTGATTCATCCTTAAGTCTACATTACCGTTTTGTGGGTCTACAACAGGGTCCCTTTTAAATTTATTTGCTACTTTCTGTATGTACGCTTCTACATCCTTATCATCCATATTTCCAACAAATACCTTAAATACCCTTCTTTCTGGAGCTCTAGAAGTCCTATATACCAACATTGCATCTTCCGCTAATAATAATTGTTTCCATATTCTTCTTGCTTTTTCTAACATAGATGTACCATAAGGCAATCTCCTATCATCACCTAAAAGTCTAAAATGAGCTATCTCCCATGAATTAAATTTTAATTCTTTTTCTCTCCATTTAAACTCCACAACATGTGCTGTATCATCATTGTTATTTAACTGATTTAAATAACTATGGCCTTCACTTCTTTCCATTTCGATATTAGGTAGTTGGTTACACCCGATTATACCTTTCTCTGGGTCTATTTTTAAATAAACAAAATTATCTCCGTACTTACATGTATTACGAATCCACATTGGTAGATTTGAGTTAATATCTAGTATGTTATTAAATAAGTCTCCTAGGATGGACTTTATTCTGTTGGACTCCGAATATAGGTCTAGTGTATACCCCTTTTCAGAAGGGGTTGTACATTCTTCAGCGTAGATATCTAACGCTGCTGAAATTTCTGGGGTAAACTCCATAGATTCGTAATCATAATAAGAAGCTAACCTAGTTGGTTCGTAATAAATAGATTTTGTATACAATTCATTATCTATCTTCTGCCATTGATTGGCCAGATACAATGATTGTTGCCTCTGAAGTTTCTCTTCTTCGTACTCTTTCTTGGAGTCTGTTTTTAATATCTCATCTGAGCCTATATTAAATTTTTGGTAGGTTGGTTTTTCTGCTGATGGTCCTGCTGGACCGAATAATTTACCTAGTCTTTGGTATACTGTTAAGTTTTTTGCCATAATATTTTAATAATACTTATTTTATTATAAATAGTAAATCATTTATTATCGGACTTTACCGAATAACCAAGAATGTTCTTTATATAAAGATTTGGCGTCAGTTTGTCTATTTCCTGGTAGTCCGAAGATTGGGGTGTTCTGTTGGTTCCTACTACTGTAGCGTTCGTCACTATCGGAACTAGTAGTCCAACTATCTAACATTGCTTTGGTTAGGTCATTAGCTTTTGTTAAGTCTGAAAAAGAGTGTTCACCAACGTATAAAGCCATAGCTAAGGCCATAATTAAATCATCATGTTTACCTTTCATATGGTCAGGTCTTCCATTTATATAAACAAAAGTACTCATTTCATTTAATAATCTTTTAGACCTAACTATAAATTTATGTCTTAAAGCTTCTTCAAACGCAGATATTATTTGTACCCTTTTATTGTTAAACGCAAGACCAGGGATTTTACTTACTGAATCAGGGTTATATTTCCATTTATCCGCAGTATTAACACCTTCAACATACAAATCCTTATACCCCAACTCTTGTAACTTACGAGAAGTTGCGACACCCATACCACCAGTTATATCAGTAACTACATACGCTTTATACATGCCGCCCCATTTATATATTATGTCTGCTGCTAAATCTGGTGGTATTTTTCCCAGATACTCAGCTACTTGGCATCTTTCATCAAAATCTATAATTACTATGGAAGTAAAATCTTCCGAGTCCCCCCTACTCACATCACAACCTAAAATATACCTATGCCCTTCTATTGGTTTTTCCCATATCCACATTTGGTTTCCCACAAACATTTCATCTGGGTCTCTAATATCCTCATTCTTTATCTTTTCTATAGTCTCTGTAGATATTACATTATCGCCGGAACCTAGGAACGCACTTTCCAACTCTTGTGCTACCCTCCTTCTATCATACTTAAGTTTCTTAACCATAGACTCAAACCAAGAGGAACATGGTTTGTAACCCTTATGTTTTAAATCTACAAATTTACTTAACTCACTTTCATGAATAAACTCATCTTCATTATAATCTTCTCTATTTAATAAAAAATGAACAATATCCTTCGTTTTAACCCAATAAATGTCTTTTGTAAATCTAGGGTCGTTTTCCCAATGAAGTTCAGAAATAACAAAACTATTTAAACCTTTTACAGATTGTTCGTATATTTCATAATAAATCTTATCATATCCGTTTGGTGTGGAAATTACTATAACTTTACCACCAGTAGAAAGTGAGGCCATACATGCCGCCCAAAAGTCATCTCCAGCTTCTATATAAGCCGCTTCATCAAATATTAGGGTTGTGGGCGTATAACCCCTTAGAGCATCTACAGAAGTTGCGACAGCTTTAACTTCACACCCGTTATTTAACTTAAAATGTTTTTGTGCATCCTTTTCCTTGGAGAACCCAACGTTAATCCATTCAGGCCATTGATTTAAAAAACCCCTTACTTTGTTTGCAAATTCAGAAGCTGTATCTAATTTATTAGCAATTACAAGAATTTTTTCAGGTCTATTTTTAGGAGCAAATTGTAATTTTTTCGAAACCCAAGCTGCTGTTGCTGTCGACACACCCGCCTGACGATACTTTTTTGTTATATTATCGTTGTGTTCCTCAAAATTCCTTAACATCATCTTTTGTTCAGGAAATAAATTAAATGGGACGTATTTGGATTGTGTATTGTCGAAAGTTTCTAAATACGACTCAATCGCGTAATTAGTATCTTGTAAACATCTAGCATATTCTTTTATTAACTCTTGTTGATTCATATACTATAAGTATAATAAAAATTAATAACCTTTTACAAGTTATATAAAAAGTCTTTTTCTGATTTTGTTAAAGAGTCCATACCACTTTTATTGATTTTGTCTAGGATTGTATCCATGTCTAGGTCTTGGTCGGGTTCATTTGTTGGTGTATCTAGTATAGTGATGTCATCTAGGTCATCCATTGTGCCCTCAAACCCGGGAATATCATCTGGTACTGATTTTGTTTCACCACTAGCATCCTCCCAATCCTCATCTTTAAGTTGTTTGATTATCTCGTTCACTATTTTCTCCACACTATCTTTACCTTTTTGTGAACCGGACAGTATTTGTTTAGCTAAATCTAAGAACGGTCCAGCCTCCATCGATACTATGTTATAGTATAGGTAATTTTTAATCCTCCCCATATCCTTATTGTCTAGTAAACTTTCTGGGTACGATTCTGTAAACTTTTCCCAAATAACTGGTCCAAGTCTTAGGTCCCAAATCTCACTAGCCACATTATCTGTATCGTCCATTACCTCAGCTGCGAATTCTGGGTCAGATGGTAATCCATGTGCTGACATATATTCCATAACACCTTTCCACAACTCATGCACCAAAACTGGGAAAAACATTCCCGTAGCTTTAATTGTTGGTGGGTCCGTTGTTAAGTCTAACTCTTCCTTTCCAACCATAGATTGTTCAGCTCCATCAGCACTCATCATATCCATATCAGGCATAACCCAATACATGATATCATTAACCGACATAACTAATGAATATAAACCAATTAAGTCTTCGTTAATAGCATTTAATTCTTCACCTACCATATGGTACATATAGTGAGCTTTTTTTGACGAACCTGAAATTAGTGAATTTACAAATCTTCTCTTTTGTTTTTCTAGGTCAAGTTTATCCATCCTTAATTGTGCACCATCATCATCCATTTCCACACTAGGGATTTTTAATTCTTTCTTTTTCTTTTCCTTAGGTTTCATATCCATCCCACTAAAATTAGGTTTCTCAATCTTAGCGTCGAATTGTAAATCACCTTCTGGTATTGACATTTGGTCTTTGACTAACTTAACAGCTAGTTCTTCTAATTCGGGTATATTACTAGATTCTATTTGCATCATTCTCTGAACTGCTTGCATCATCTGACCTTGTATTCTCATCATACTTTGTTGGTCGACAATCTCTAGCCCAGTAGATGATTTTATTTTTTCTATAACGTCCTGGAATCTTTTTGTTGCGATTAACTCTTCAAAGTTATCAGCTTTACCGTCTTGGTCTATGTCTGGAAAAGCTTTATGTCCACCTAATGGGTGGTCTTGTGATTTTAATCTCGCTTCAATGTCTGGTGATATCCTTAAATTCCTATCATCACTATAATCTATTGGAGCTTCTTTTAATTTATTATTTTTAGCCATTTTTAAGTTGTTAATGATTTTCCTAAATTAGTAGACTTTAACCACTCTGGTAATGTACTTTTATTTTTTGCTTTAGGTTTCGGTGTTGTTTTAGGTTTTTCAAACGGACCTCTTCTTTTTTTCTCACCTGGTCTACTAGGAGCTATTGTGGGTGTTTTTACTGGACTGGGTGCTGTGGTTGCTTCTGGAGCACCATTATATTCCCCATCAACATCTCTATCCGTTTCAGATAACTCAATTTCACCAAGAGCATTACCATCTAATTTTATATCACCTTTAGGGCATATATTTAAATCTATTATTTTATCAGAATATTCTGATTTTAAATAACCATTTAAATGTTTAGCGTCATCAAACCCATCAACCATAACTGTCATAGGTGGTTCTAGTTCGTTAGCTATACTAGTAACTAGTTCAAATGAGTTGTCTTGTTCCGGTGTATTTAAGATAAATGGTGTATCCACATCTGATTTCATTCCTAAATTTTCTTTTATAGCTTTAAGAAATTTAGACTTAGTAATTTCTGGTGTAGTATTACTCTCCACTAAAGACATTACCCACTTTTCTAAAACTTCTTCTTCGTCAACTCTTTCAGGTAAATTTTCATAATCTTTTTTAGTCATTTTAGAAGCTAATTTATCTGCGGCTGCTGGATTAACAGCGTAAAGGTATTTTTGTTGTGCTTTAGAATCAAAATCCTCACCTATTTCTTTTTCACGTAATAGAGGTGTACCATCAATATCCACATCTGGATTTCCAGTGTCATCAGTTTCAATATCTAACTCTTCTTCTGTCTCACCTAAATCTTTTCTTAGGGATACTAATTCTTCTTCTTTTTTCTGAATTAATGTGGATTTTGCTTTATCAGCATCTTCGTTACTAACTTCTTCTTTAAGTATCTTTTTACTTAATTCTATTAGTTGTTCGTCTGAAAATAAAGATAGGGTCCTATATGTGAACCCTTCATTTATAAATTTCTCAATTAAGTACTTTCTATTTTTTGGCATGCTCGAATTTTTTATCAAATTTTAATACTATATCTCTCGCGTATAGTTTATCTTCAACGTCACCTATTTTATCACCAAAATGAAAAACTAACCTCTCTTCATCTCCGTTATTATATTCGTCTTCATATGTCTCCCAACCTAAAGCTAATACGTTATCTAAAGCGTGTTCCATACTAAAGTAGTCGGAATTTTGGACTAGTTCCAGTTTAACCTTGGTGTTGTTTAATGTACCGACTTCTTTAATGTATTGTAACTCCGGTGGTCCTGGTTTACCGTGTGCTGGTTGTGAGTCCCAATCTTCCCCCCACATTTCTTCTAAAACATCACCAAAGATAAATTCGTATATATTCTCTTGTTTATAATTTGGTCCTAGTTCATTTATAAATAAAAGTTTCATGGGTTATATTACAGACCCCCATTTATTTATCACTATTCTTCTATTTGAAGATTTTAAAACTATATTATCATTTTTATTTTTACCGACAAACTTAAACTCTTTATTTTCTTTTAGTATTTTTTCGGTTCCCATTTCCTGTTCCACCGTCACATACTTAGTTTTAAGTTTTTTTTTATCTTTTACCACACCCACTCTCTTTTTTAGGTAATCTTTCGGACTATCAGACTCTTGTTTTTCAACGTAAGACTCTAATATATTAGATATTCTATTTTTTAAGGATTCCATCGCTACTATTTCTTCATCATCTTCTAATTCCACATCTTCATCACCACCTTCCATATCTACGTCCATTTCTTCATCACCGAAGTCTTCATCTCCCATATCTACGTCATCAATAACTTCTTCGTCACCGTAAGTTGTATCTTCATCCTCAAACCTACCTAAAATGTCATCCATATCTTCTTCATCTAGGTTGTCTAACTCAACCGCAGAGATAATAGAGTTAAGTACGTATTTAATATCAGCACTCCCTAATTCTTCTTCTACATCTCTAAGTTTTTGACCTAGTTTACCGGTAAGTTTTTGAATTGGTTTCATAAACCCTTCCATATCTTCTTCGGAACCCATTTCGTCTTCAGTGTCTAAGTCCATTTCTTCATCATCCACCTCATCACCCATGTCCATTTCTTCGTCGTCCATACCCATGTCCATATCGATTTCTTCATCACCACCTTCATCTGGAACATTTAAAACAAATTTTTCTTGTTCCTCCATTTCGTCATACATACCATCACCAACACCTTCATTATATTCTTCATTTAATGGTTTAAATATTAAATTCATTCTTTTAAGTGCAGAACCATAACTTCTAAATCTATCTCTCTTTTTATTCATAAATCCACTAACGTAATCTAATTCAGACTCATTAATTCCTGACTTCAAATAATAACCATCACGTTCCTGTATAATCGCATAAACATTCCCATCAGCTGCTTTTTTACTAAAAGAGTTAGTCGCTACATGAATAGTCTCATTTTTTTCAACTTCTCTATATCTAGCAATTTCCATGATTCTTGCAATCTTATCTTGTCCTGTTAATTTTTCACTTCCTATTGGTTTTAGTCCCATTTTAATTTGTTTTTAATTTTTTATTTTAATTTTGTGAACCACCCATCCCTAAAAAAGAAGGGGCTCTATATCCTGTCATCCCACTATAAAAGGGGTAATTATATACGTTATTTGGTGCCGTATTTCCAGTCATAGGTCCATCACAACTACATTTATAACATAAGAAATATACACCACTTTGTGCCGTAACATCCCCAGGTTTAACAATTAAATCTACGGTCTGACCTATAGCACCGACAGAATAAGTTTCACCTTTATAACCAAAAGTACCTGAAGCCGCAGAAGAAACTATACTAGTGCATAGATAATCTTTATAGGTGGTACTTTTACCAGCTAATAGTTCTGCCCCTCCAACTGGAGTGGTGGGTGTTGAGTTTCCTCCGTAATTTCCTCCTGCCATAACTAATTAATTATTTTATTATAAATATCATTAAATACCGAAAACTTTTCCCTCGAGTGTAAGTGTTTTATCAATTAATTGATTTCGGATGTCGTGTAATTTTTTTATATACCCATTTCTCCTTAAAAATTTAAAGGTTAAGTTCTCATAAGAATATTCACCTTCGTCATTTAATCCCGCACCTCTATATTTTTTTAATTTATCTTTTAATGCCTCTATGCTATCTAAAACTTCTTCTGGGTCTTTTCTTTTTGAGTCGTCATCTACCCTATCTATTTTGTCTATCCACCCTTTTGATTTGGTTAGTATTTTTGCTGGTTCGATTATAAAGTCGACGTATTTTGGTTCCGCAATCCACTCATTATACATAACTGAATACACACCACTCGCAAAATGTGGTTCCTTAATATCTTGGACGTATATCTCCACCTCAAAATCTTTAACTTTTATATCCCTTAAAGAATTCCAGATAATTCTTCTACTATCTAAGTATTTTTTTAGTAATGAGTTTTTTGAGTTCGGTGTGTCAATTAATATGTGTAGGTCCACATCTGAAAATTCTGACCAGTTATAGTTAGATAGTGAACCTGTTAATGTTACGTCTTCTATATCGACATCTAAATCAATAAAATCTAGATAATCTTCCACTATTTTTAACAAAGAATCCCGTATTTCTGGTTTCATTTTAAATGTTTCATTAATTTGATTCCAGATATCGGGATTTAATTGTTCTTTTACTTTAAAGCTATTTACAATTTTTTTATCAGTAGTCTTCATATATAATAAATATAAGAAGGTTTATCTATGACAATTTTTTGTATTTATAGTTTTTAGCAATATTTTTAGCGAAGTAAGAGCCTTGGCTTTCAGCTTTCCTCATTGTCGTAAAAATAGAGATAGGTACTTTACTATATGAATATTCACCACCCTTTGTAAACTCAATAATCAACTCACTATTCTCAGTGTTGTATTTACTAGATTTTAAATTGGATGAGTCGTACTCATTAATTATCAATTTCCCTATTATCTTTTCTGATTTTATAGCCATTTTATACAGGTACCTCTTGTTGTGGTGCTTGTGGCATTGTTTGAGGTATTTTGCCGTTCATTGTCTGTATAGTCTGACTCATTTGATTCAATAGTAGGGTTAGATTCTTAACCGTATTATGTACTTGGTCCAACCTCTCCTCCAATTTTAATGGTCTCATTGGTGTATCAGTAAAATGTTTTACCCTAGTAATTAATTCTTCCGGTGTTCTAAAATCTCTGTTTGGTAACCATATTTCGCCTTGGAATAGTATGGCTGGGGTCATCCCTATTCCGGTTATTCTTGTAATTTCATTCCATTCTCCTTCATTTTCAGAAGCTTGTATCTCTTCATAAGCAACATTTTGTTCATTTAAAACAGTTTTAAGTCTGTTACAATAATGACATGTCGGGTTTGTGTAAATTTTCATCATAGTATTTTTATTTAATTATAAAAAATTGGTTTTGGAAAGGAAATAAATCCTTTCCAAATTTATACCATTTATTTTACCTCTTCGAATTCAACATCGGTTGTGTTGTCGGTTACTGGTTCGTCATAGGTAGGTTCTTGTGTTTCTTCATACATTTTACCAGAAATAGTCTGCCATTTACTATTCATTTCCTCTAATAATGTTTCCACCACAGGAATGTCTTTTTCTGTAATTGATGATTTTAATTTTTCTAAAACCTCTTCTAATTCTTTTTTATCGGTTTCATCAATTTTAGATTCATTCTCTTTTAGTTGTTTCTCTGTTTGGAATACCATCGAATCAGCCTCATTTACCTTTTCAACCACCTCTTTTTTCTTTGCGTCCTCAGTTGCGTTAGCCTCAGCTTCTTTTTTCATCCTATCAATTTCTTCATCAGATAAACTACTACCAGACTCAATCTTAATATTTTGTTGTTTGCCAGTTCCTTTATCTACCGCTTTCACATCAATAATACCGTTAGCGTCAATATCAAAAGTTACTTCTACTTGAGGGATTCCTCTTGGTGATGGGGGTAAGTCCGTTAATTGGAATTTTCCTAGGCTTCTGTTGTCGGTAGCCATAGGTCTTTCTCCTTGTAGTACATGGATATCTACCGATGGTTGATTGTCTATAGCTGTGGAGAATATTTGACTTTTTGATGTTGGTATCGTCGTGTTAGCGTCGATTAGTGTTGTCATTACAGCTCCCATTGTTTCAATACCTAATGAAAGTGGGGTAACGTCTAGCAATAATACATCAGTAACGTCACCTCTTAATACCCCACCTTGTATTGCTGCTCCCATAGCTACAACCTCATCTGGATTTACACCCTTAGATGGCTTTTTCTTAAATAATTTCTCTACCGCTTCTTGTACTGCTGGTATTCTTGTGGAACCACCAACTAATAAAATTTCATCAATATCCGTTACTTTTATTCCAGCATCTTTAATTGCTTTTCTACACGGTATTAGAGTCTTCTTAACTAAATCTTCAACCATAGATTCAAATTTAGCTCTAGATAATGTACGTACTAAATGTTTAGGTCCACTACTATCTGCTGTGATATACGGTAAGTTAATTTCGGTTGTTGTGGAATTTGATAACTCTACTTTTGCTTTTTCTGCTGCCTCTCTTAGTCTTTGTAGTGCTGCTGGGTCATTCATTAGGTCCATTCCATTTTCACTTTTGAACTCTTCCACTAACCAGTCTATAATTTTTTCATCGAAATTATCACCACCTAAGTGTGTATCACCATTAGTTGCCTTCACTTCAAAAACTCCATCACCTAGTTCTAGTATCGACACATCAAATGTACCACCACCAAGGTCATAAACAGCGACAGTCATGTCCCTATCTTTCTTATCCATACCATAAGCTAATGCAGCTGCTGTTGGTTCGTTTATAATTCTCAGTACGTTTAACCCCGCTATTTCACCAGCTTCCTTAGTTGCTTTTCTTTGTTCGTCATTAAAGTAAGCCGGTACTGTTATCACAGCGTCTGTTACTTTTTCACCCAAATAATCCTCAGCTGTCTTTTTTAAGTTTTGTAAAACTACAGCAGAAATTTCCTGTGGGACATAAGATTTACCATCTAGTTCTATAGTTACAATATCTTTTAACCCTCTAACTACTGAATAAGGCATTTTTTTCGCCTCTTTACTTATTTCACTAAACTTACTACCTATAAATCTTTTTACCGAATATACGGTATTTGTAGGGTTTGTGACTGATTGTCTTTTTGCTGGGTCCCCAACCATTCTATCGCCATCTTTAAACGATACAATAGAAGGTGTGGTTCTTTTACCTTCTGAATTTACAATTATTTCGGGAGAACCCCCTTCAACCACCGAAACACACGAGTTCGTTGTTCCTAAATCTATTCCAATTACTTTTGTCATTTTTCTAATTAATTTTTTCTTGTTATTTTTATTTGTTTATGAAATTACTTTCATTACTTTTATAGTACAATTACTATACCAAAGGTAGGGAACAACTACTTGAATGTCAACCTGACAATGTGGGGTGACACTTTGACAGGTATTGATTATTTTAAACAAATATAATAAATTTAAATAAAAAAGAATATGACAGATTTTAGTACTGATTCAGAAATGGAGGAAATTAGTGGGGATGGTAGAAGACAGCCTAGTATGCCGGATAGTGGAACACCTATTCTAGATAATTTTTCTAGAGATTTAACATCTTTAGCTGCATCAGGTAAATTAGACCCAGTTATAGGTAGAGAAAATGAAGTAAAACGTATAATACAGATATTAGCACGAAGAAAAAAGAATAACCCTGTGTTGATTGGGGAACCTGGAGCTGGGAAAACTTCTGTAGTAGAAATGCTGGCTATGATGATACACTCAGGTAGCTGTCCTAGAAAACTTTTAAATAAAAGAATAGTTCTATTAGAACTATCTTCACTAGTAGCTGGTACTAAATACCGTGGACAGTTTGAGGAACGAATGAAAGCTATAATAGATGAGTTACGAGATAATAAAGACGTTATTATTTTTATAGATGAGATACATACTGTTGTTGGTACCGGTAATTCGTCAGGTAATTTAGACGCCGCAAACATCTTCAAACCACCATTAGCTAGGGGTGAAGTACAATGTATTGGTGCTACCACTCTTGACGAATTTAGGGAAAAGATAGAGAAGGATGGGGCTCTTGAGCGAAGGTTTCAAAAGGTTACCATCGAACAACCAACAGCAGATGAGTCCATTAAGATATTAAAAAACATAAAATATGTTTATGAAAATCACCACAATGTAATATATGATGATGAATGTATAGAATTATGTGTACAACTAGCTGACAGATATATAAGTGGTAGAGCCTTCCCTGATAAAGCTATAGATGTGATGGATGAAGTTGGTTCTATGGTACAAATAGAAATAAAAACACCTAAGAGTATAGAGACTTTAAAAGCTAAAATCACAAAACTAAAAGATGAAAAGATTTTGGTTGTTAAAACACAAAATTACGAAAAAGCCGCGGATATTAGAGATACTGAACGTAAGTTAACTAAAAAATTATTAGATTTAACTTCTACTTGGGAGGAGAATCAGTCTAAAAATAAAATCCCTGTTACTGTGGATGATGTTATGAAAGTAGTTTCTCAAATAACCAAAATCCCACTTAGTAGGATGAATCAAAACGAAAAGAAGAATTTGTTGAATTTGGATAATCAGTTGAAGAGGTCTGTGATAGGTCAGGATGCGGCTATTAACACTATCGTTAAATCTATTAGAAGAAATTCTGTTGGTATTAAGGAGTTAGATAAACCTATTGGGTCTTTTATATGTTTAGGACCTACTGGTGTTGGTAAGACTCACTTGGCGAAAAAATTAGCTGAATTACTGTTCGGGTCTGAGGAATCTCTCATCAGAGTAGATATGTCGGAGTACCAAGAAAAACATTCTGTTTCTAGGTTGATAGGTTCTCCTCCTGGTTATGTCGGTTATAACGAAGGTGGCCAATTTACCGAAAAAGTAAGACAAAACCCATATTCTTTAATTCTTTTTGATGAGATAGAGAAGGGTCATAGGGACATATTTAATATTTTATTACAGATATTGGATGATGGTCACGTTACCGACTCTTCTGGTAGAAAAATTAATTTTAAGAATACTTTAATAATGATGACTTCTAATATCGGGGTGAAGAACTCTCAGGACTTTAGTAATTCGTTAGGTTTTACAACCAAAGCCTCTCAACAAACGAATAAAGAACGTGTACGAACTATCATTTCAAAGTCACTAAAAAACACATTTAACCCAGAGTTTTTAAATAGATTAGATGATATCCTAATATTTGAAGGTTTGGATAGGTCTGACATTAAGAAGATTGTAAAGATTGAGTTGTCTCATCTAAATTCTAGATTATTGGAAAAGGGTTACGATATTAAATTTGGTTCTTCTATTATTGACCATATTTGTGACATTGGTTACGACGATAAGTTTGGTGCTCGACCATTAAAAAGAGCTATACAATCCGAAGTGGAGGACTTTATTGCGGCAGAAATCCTTAAAAATAGAATAACAGATAAAAACACATACTCCATGAGTTATAATAAAACAACAGAAAAATTTAAATTGTCTGAGAAACAATAGTGTAAAGGTATTTATAAGCTATGAAGTTTATAATAACAAAAAAACAATCTAAGCGTTTAATTAAAGAAGCTTTAGGGGTACCAAAGTCTATTGAATTTTGGGTTGATACCTTTTCTTCTGTAATTAAAGATAGTTTATTAATGTTATTGTCGTCGGAAGATACTGAAGTTTTCTTTAACGGGAAGGATGTTCAAGAAAAAGCTATCTCCCTTGGGTGGAATAATAATAATAAGAATTTTAAATCTTTTCCTTTAGCTGAACCTCAATTGAATGTATCTATAGATGTAGTTCCTGATGAGTACATTAAAAAAGGTGACGATTATATTCAAAACGCTTCATTTGATACTGCCGATATGCAAATAATAAATGCTACGTTTGAAGAGGGCGTGACTTTACCTTTATTTGTTGGTGGTACTGTAAATATCGAACTTACTATTCCCAAATCCTCATATGAAAATGGTACTTTTGTTGAGTTATATGATTCTGACATAAGACCTTACGCTGAATCTATTTTATTTCATGAACTAACTCATGTTTTTGAATTTTATAATCGTATACTCAGTGATTCAGCGTCACCTGATTTTGAGCAAGTTTCTAACCTAACTCAAATGTTAAATAAGATGGGAGCTGTTGATGATTGGGACGAGTTAATGTTTTTAATTTACCTTCATTTGTCGTTTGAGTTGAATGCTAGGGTATCTGAAGTTTATGGTTTATTACGAAATAAACATATATCTTCTAAGGATGAGTTTGTAGAATTCCTTAAGGGTTCTAGGGCTTTTTCTTACGCAAAAAGACTTAAGAATTTTAGTGCTGAAAGATTCATTAAAGAGTTAGAAATACCTAAAGACACCATAGATAGAATTAGAAAATATGATGGTAAAGACACACCAATAGAAGAAATTAAAGATGTTGTTATGACCCAACTAATAGATAACTGGTCTACAACATACCATGACTTTCTAAAAGATTTTTCCGTTGATGAAACTCTTAAAGTTCCACAACTACCAAATAAAGTAACTTCTTCACCACAAAACTTCCTTAAATTCTGGGAAAAAAGGTTTAACAAAGCCGGATACGATTCTATAAGAAAAATTTCACGTTTATATTCGGCCATTTAATATTTTTTTTATACCTTTGTGTTACACATTAAAAACTATTAATTATGGAAGGATACATTTACTTAGGAGAACACTATGATGTTCTTAATCGAGAAATAGGCATTTCAGATAAAAAAATAGGATTGTCTATAGACCCTATTAGTCGAGA
>Ga0114918_10000920_pt1 | contig 25886 bp, 37 predicted proteins | sample LantaG_FD_87015 | JGI IMG/M metagenome (GOLD analysis project Ga0114918, IMG submission 87015) | Deep subsurface microbial communities from Baltic Sea to uncover new lineages of life (NeLLi) - Landsort_02402 metaG | ecosystem: Environmental > Aquatic > Marine > Oceanic > Sediment | place...
TATTCAAACACTTCTTATACGGCTTAAAAACCAAGAAAGACGTACTGGTAAAGAAGAACAGGCCAGAGCAACTAGAAATACTATAGGTAAAATTAAAGCGGCTCTTATACAGAAGCAAGCAGTGGCTGGTGTTGGTTATTTTATTGACCACGCTACTTTAGAAGCAGAAAAACTAATGGCAACTATTCATGCTTTTAGTACTAACTCTGAAAATTTAGCACTCTCCTCTAATATTCTTAAAGACATACATGATTTTAATACTATGTACGCGTCTACTTTAAATAAGGAACTTATTCCTTTCTTTTCTTTTGACCCAGAGTTTAAAAATGATGAAGACGCTGTAGCAGTTATGGCAGCAGCAAAAGAACTACAAGGAGCTATAGAATATATTCAAAATTTTTATGACCATAGTAAAAATCAAGCAGTTAAAAGTATTATAGATGTAGAGGCAAAAGGAACAAAAGAAAGTAGAGAAAAATTAGCAGAAGAAGTACTTTCTACTACTGATACAGACACTTCTTATTTTAGACGTCATTTATTAAGCTTAAAACACGCGTCTGATGAAATATTAAGAGTAGTTTATAATATGATGGAAGTTGCTAAAAATAAAGCTGATAGAGCGACTTTAAATATAGGAAAACAACTTACTAATTTACACGTAGCTTTAGAAGATACAGGTTTTAAAGATTTTAACAAGTTTTATGAAAAATATACTACAGGAAAAAATAAAGGAAAGAAAACAGGTAATCTTATTAGTAAATATAATATAGGAGAGTTTAACAAAAAAAAGAATGAAACTAGAGACGCTATTGCTAACGCAGTAGGAGTAGAAGAATACAGTGATGTTCATTATGACTCTTTATCCTTAGAAAATAAACAAGTATTTAAAAAAGAATGGCACAGTTTTAATCAAAAATATATAAACAATAAGACAAATGAACCAACTAGCGCTTTTCTTAACAGCGACTATGTTACTATGGGCACTGCTGAAAAAGCATACTATAATAAACTAGTAGAGGTTAAGGAAGAAGCTATGAGCTTATTACCTGTCTCACATCAAAAAGGTAAAAATCTTATGCCTCAGATGCGTAAAGACGTTCTTGATAGACTTAAAAGTAAAGAGCAGTCTCTTTTGCAAAATGTTAAAGAATTAGTAAAAGAGAGTGTAGTTGTTTTAGAAGATGAAACTGATTTTGGAGATAAAGACTCTTTTTTTAACCCTATTACAGGTAAAGAAACACAACTAGTTCCAGTGCATTATACTAGAAGATTAGATAATATGGATAACTTGTCTGACGATATTACTAGTATGTACGTAGGATTTTACAGTATGGCAGCTACTTTCCATGAAAAAACAGAAATTGCAGATGATTTAATGCTGCTTAAAGAAGTTGTAGGAGAAAGAGTATTCCATAAAGGCAAAAAAACAAAAGAAGCTGGAAAGACTAATACTTATGATGCTTTAAAAACCTTTTTAGATACTCATCTGTATGGTGAAAAATCACAAAGAGAAGAGCCTTTAAAAATATTTGGTAAAGAGATGAAAAATAAAAAAGGAGAACCTGTTTATCTTTCTAAAGTACTAGATTCTTTTAACTCTTATGTTCGTAGAAATAACCTTGCTTTTAACCCTTTTACTCACGGAGCAAATGCTTTAATGGGTACTGCTTATAATCATATAGAAGCTATTTCAGGTAAATATTTTACCTCTAAAAATAAACTATGGGCTGAAGGAGAGATTGACAGAAACTTACCTGCTATTGTATCTCAAATGGGTAAAAGAAAGAAAACTAATAAAATTGCCTTATTATTTGAATATAACAATATCACTAAAAGTACTGCTAATCATTTTAAAGATATGAATGCTAAAACAGCAATGGGCAGAGTATTATTTGATTCTGGTGTTTATGGTACTTATGAGCTAGTAGACTATAAAATAAAAGGAAAAGTAATGTTAGCTATGTACGATAGTTACAGATTTATAGACGGTGAGTTTATTACTGAAAAAGATTTAAAACATAAAATAGAAGATAAAGCTAAAGCCAAACAAATATGGTCAGAAGCAAAAGATAAAAGTCTGTATAATGCTTATGAAGTACATGACGGTATACTTAGAGTAAAAAAAGACTTTAAAAACCACATCTCTATTAATCTTGAAAATAGAATTAAAAATACTACTAATCAAATTAATAACCAAATAGACGGTAAATTAACAGACCTTGATAGAAGCTCTCTACATAGAAATGCTTGGGGAAGGTTGATACTTACTCACAGGGGATGGTTATTATCAGGAGCCGAGGCTAGATGGAAAACTGAAGGGTATAATTACTCTACTGACAGATTAGAAGAAGGTTATCATAGAACTTTTCTTAATAAGACTTTAAAAAATATTGTAAGAAATAAAGGAAACTTTAAACAAGCTATTCTTGATAATAAAAATATGAAACCCCATGAAAGAGAAAACATGAGAAAAGCTTGGGCAGATATTGTGTTTATTGCAGGTACTTTAATAGTAGCAGGGTTCTTAAATGGTTTAGCAGACGATGATGATAAAAAAGACGACTGGGGATGGCAATTTTCCGCATATATGGGGACAAGAATGGAACTTGAAGCATTTGCATTCACTAACCCTTTTGAGGTAATAGATATTTTAGAGTCTCCTGCTGCAGGTATTAATCAAGTAGAGAGTATTATGGACGGAATTAAAATGTTTTTAACATGGGATGACGAAGGTACTTTAGGTGCTTTTCAAAAAGTGGAAAGAGGAGGATATAAAGATTATACTAAAATACAAAAACTTTTAATTAAGCGTAGTTATGCTAAAAATCTTTTTGAATTTGGAGACCCTAGAGCTAAAAACACATTCCTTAGACAAAAAGTACTATAGATAAGAGCTCACTAACGAGTAAAAAAAACTTAAAGAAAGAAAGAAAAACATAGCCCCAATTAAGGGGCTTTTGTTTTAACTTAAATTTCATTTAATACTCTTCTTGTTGTAACACTACTAAAAAAGTCATAAATATACTCTATATCATTAGCTTTCTTAAAGCCTTCTAATGATTTTAATCTAAGTTTGTAACGTATACTATAACCAAACGCATGCCCAACTCCTGTGTACCTTCCTAGAACATAATTAGTGTTATAAGCTTTTATAAACCTTTTAATAGGGTCTTTTACTTTTTTTAAATCAAATAATAAAGTGGTAAAAAATAAGTCTAAATTTATATCATTTTCTTCCCAAAGCATTCTTACCATACTGCAAATAGCTAAGTCTTTAGCTCTGTTACCTGTAGTGTTAAAAGTAACAGTATTTCTTTTTAATACAATAGGGTGTATCTCATTAATAAAACTTATATAGTCTTTTGTAAAATGGGAAGTATGTTTACATAAAATATTACTTATTAATATTTTTTTATAACTTTTATTGTTAGGAAGGTTGCTAAAACAAGCGTCTCCTTTATACTCTCTTTTTTTTTCGTTGTCTTCATAAAATACTTTATAAAATACTTTATTAGTTTCGTAATTTTTTCTCATTTTATAATGTTATTGTGTAAATTCTTTGTGTATACTTTCCGTCTTCTCCGTGTCTGTAATTACTAAACTCTAAAATACACTTAAAACCTGTGTCTATAAGAGCTTTTTCAAAAACCTCGTCATAAAATTGATTTCCCACAGTACACTGTATAGCTCCTACTCCGTTTTCGTTAGCACCTCTTTCTTTTATACTCTTAATTACTTTTTTAAGAAAAGTTTTTACATTTATTTCTGAAATATCTTTTCCAGCAACTTTCCTATTTAAGCCACCGCTGCACCAACCATGCATAATTACTAGTCCACAACCTGTAAAAGAATCACATACGTTTACAGAGTAGGTTCTTTTATCTGTTATATACTTAAATTTATCATTTATGTGCCAACACTTATAGCCTATTTCATAATTGTCTGACTTTATTTTATTAATTGTTAATTTCATTGTTTGTTTGTTATATTTTTATTTTAAATCTTTTACGTCTATATATTTTACTGAACCCTGCTCTTTAATATATAAGTCTATTAAAAACATAGTTTTTTCTAAATCTTCTTTAAATTTACCTTTTTTTCTACATCTAATAACTCTTTTTAAAATATCAAATTCATAAGAATTAAGTCCCATTTGTTCACAAAACTTGTATAAACTTCCGTTTTCATTATTATAATAATTAGGTCCTTTCATAATTTCCATTTACTTTAAAGTCATAACTAGCAGCCACTTCATAAATATTTTCTTGTATAGCAATAAAGCCATCATCTGACCTGTCCCACACATCATCTAATGCCATTTGACAGTCTGTTAGTATCTGTGATAATAACGCCTCTATATCTTCTTTCATACTTATTTTTTTTTATTTATTCTATTATCCCAATCAGGCTCAAAACCATTTTCCGTAAATACCTCTATAGTAGGTTCAGATGAATTCTCTTTTACTGTCATTTGCATTGATGTATCATCTAACATTTCATAATCACCATCAAAGCCTTCTATAAAATTAAATAAATCATTAGAAGACTCTAATTCTTTGGACTTAATTCTCTCTAGCACTTCTTTTTCTTTTTCAGAAGGTATCATTATTCTTTCCCAAACTGTTATTTTAAAATCTATATACATAATTATATTAAAAATAGGGGGAATTTCACCCCCTTATTATTATTTTACTCCTTCTATTTCGTCTTTATACGCTTTTTTAGTACTTTCTACTTGTCCTTCTGTAGGCGTATGTTGTGAAATTTGTAATTTTAATAAGAATAATTGTTGTGCATTTCTTGATGCATTTTCAAAATATTCCCACATATCATAAAACATAGCTTTATGATGCTCATCTGTTAATTCATTCTCTTTAAGAACTATTTCTTCTGTAGCTTCTGTTTTATCATCGTATATAGCAAATCTATATTCTTTCTCCACTTTTGTAGTCTCTAATACTACTTTTTCTTTCTTCTCTTTTGTTGCCATTATTATTTATTATTTATAATATTTCGCATGAATTTCCAGCGCAAGCTAGATTTTCCATCCTATTTGTATTATCTACTTCTTCTTTAATTGTAGACAAATCTACGTTTTTTACTAATTTTAATTTTTCCTCGTATACCTCTTTAGTGCATTCAGTAAAAGGTGCGTCTTTATACACCCCACCATCAAAAGGTAATACAGAAAGACCATTAAAAGAATTTTTGTGTTCCCACATCCATTTTTTAACTCCTTCCCATTCTTCGTCTTTTATGTTAATAGTAGCAGATACATTATTAGTATTATCTCCGCTTACATGCCCTGTTTTTACCCACTCTGTGTTAAACTTTTCTACCCTGTCTAAAAACTGCAAAGCACTTTCTTCGTCTCTTAATATAGAGCCTTCAGGAGCTTTAATAGGAAATCCTATAACTGCTGAAGTAGGGTCTTGGTCCATAATTTTTATTAATTCTGGGTGAGTACTTGTAAAATAATTATACACATCATCACCTACCATACATTGAACATTTCTAATATAATATTTAGAGTGCCAAGCGTGTATACCAGAACTTGTTCCTAATATAGTACTAGTAGTACCACTAGGCTTAACAGTGCTTACTCTTGCACTTGGGTTTATACCTATTATATCAGCTATTACAGTATTAGTTACTCTAGCTTGCTCAACTGCTTCCTTTAAGTTTAAACCTAAAGTTGCTCCTGAACATATACCAGTCATTCCTACTCCTGTTAAAGCTTCTTTTTCAGTAGTTCTTTTCCATATAGGTCTTAAGTAATGAAAATCAGTAAAACTTGCTTGTAAAGTTCCAAAGAATGATGCTGCATCTGCTCTACTATTTAAATCAGCTTGGTCTCTAATATTAGAACCATTTATTTCAGTTAAATTACAAAACTGAAACGGTCTTAAAGCTATTTCACAACAAGGGTTAGTTCCCCATTCTTTATCGTTAGTAAAATAAATACCAGGTTCCCCTGTTTTATTTTCTTCAACCATTGTAAATATCTTATTAAAGAATTCCTTAGTTACTCTGTGCCTTAGCACTACTGCTGAGTTATTTGCCCTACTTCTTTGTGGATTTAAATTCCAATACTCTCCTTTTTTATAAGTAAGCATTTCATTATCTCCAGCAGAAAATAACGCAATAAGCGCAGCTCTACGTATGCCTCCTGCTAATACAGCATTAGCTATAAAACATACTATATCGTGTACTTCTAAAGTTGTTAAATGTTCTCCATTTTTTTTTCTATCTAATATAGTAGTTATATTAAATAGGCAAGTTTTTAAAGGTTCTGGCCCAGGAGCTTTACCTCCTGCTGTTACTAGTCTTTCTCCTTTTAATCTAATAGCTGAAAAATCAAATCTAGGTGCAGTTTCTCTTTTGCCAAAATAAGCTTTCATTAAATGCTTTATTGAGTCTGCCCATCCTTCAATAGAATCTGCTACTATGTATTTTTGAGAGGAAGTAGGTTTCTTTATTTCAGGTAACTTAGTTACGTGATGTTTTTGAACACTATATCCCACTCCTGTTCCTCCTAATAATAAAAACATAACCTCTGAAAATGCTCTATAATCATCTATTGGTAAATAAGAACAGTTGTATATTCTTGATTCATTTTTTAATATTGCCTTTCCCGCAAACTGCATAGCTCGCATAGAGGGTAATACTTTTCTTTCATATATAAAAGACGAATGACTCTCAATATCTCCTATAAGTTTAGGATAATTGTCTTTCATCATCTGTATGTATCTATCTACATTTTCTTCATAACTTTCTCTTCTTTTTTCTTCTGCTATATATTTAGCATATTTATTAAAATGTACTACCTCGCTTAAGGCCTTTGCTCCACTATCCATTATCCTCTTTTTTTTTAAATATTTTCATTTCTTCGTTATACACCTCTTCGTATTTATTAGGCATATTACCTATTTCTTGCCCTCTGTCAATCTTTTGACCTACAAGCTTTTCCATCTCCACATATTTATCTTCTGCTCTATAAAGTACTTTACCTACTTCACTTCTCATTCCTAAATTATGAAATGCTAATACATGTCTTTTGTATTTATCTGTAAACTGTGAATATTTTCCTGTTTTAAAACTAAAATAATTTTCTTTATTAAAAATAGGCAAATTAAACACATACATAGTATGTACATCGTCACATTTATAGTGATAATGATATAATTCATTACTTTGTAATGTCTTTTCATATGCTTCTACCCATTCATTTTCTTTATTTAATTCATATAAAGCAAATATTTTATCTTTTAAATTGGGTTTACTGCTATCCCCTACAAAGCATTGCTTTAAAAATTTAAATTGGTCTTGAATTTCCCCTAACATAGGGAGTATATATGTAAATGACCTATTCTTATCTCTCTCTATATCAAACTTCTCTTTAGTCATTTTCTATTATATTTGTATAATAGCTCCGTTTTCTTGGTACTCTACAGGTAAATTCCAACTATTACTTTCTGTATGCCATACCCACCTATCAACTAAGTCGTCAATTTCTTGTTTTCCTGTTTTTATCCATTTTTTATCAAATTTATAAACAGCACAATCATTAGGTGTAATTGTTTCTATTGCTATTATTATATGTTGTACTTCTATATTATCTATATTATATTTTTCTTTTACAAAATATTGTATAGCTTCTTCATAATATGCTTGTTGTCTATAATAACCATAAGATATGTATGAAGCCATAAAGCCTCTAAATATATAATTCTTTAAAACATTATCAGTTTCTCCTATTTTCAAAGGTAATTTAAATACATTTTTAGAACTTGTTTTAACGTCTATATTATATGCAATTTTATTTTCTACGTCTACAATTAGCCTATCTATTTTTCCTTTTCTTTTAATTTTGTCTTCCCAAAAGATTTCTAACTCAGAAAATGAGTTTTCTTTTTTTTGTAACAAATTAAAGGCTTCAGGATTATTTGTAACCGCATTCACACATTTATCAACAGTGTATTTAGTAGGTTTATCTAAATAAATAGCATCAGGATTATTTTGGCGTTCTTGCACATAAGGTAATCCCTCTTTATTAAATTTTAACTGTATAGTTTCTTTTTTAATCTTATAACCTGATAGTATATAAGCTTCTTCAAATCTAGCATCAACGTCTTCTAATTTAGACTGTAAATATTTATCACAAAGAAGTCCCATTAAACCACTAGGTTTATCTATTTCAGAAACAACAAATAATTCAGGCTCTAATAATGCCATATGCACCATAGTTCCTAGTTCCATAGAGGGAGTACTTTCTCCCGCAAATTCCATTTTATGTTTATAGTATGCGGGTGACTTTGAAAGCCATCCTAACATACTGTTAGATATATAATCTATTCTCTTGAAGTATTCTTCCATCATCTAAGTATTGTGTATACATTTCCATAAACTCAGAGTATAAATTAACTCTACTTGTGTATGCATACTTTTTATTTTCCCTCACTTCTTTGACAACTACATGATTTTCCATGTGTTCTTTATATAGTAGGTCGTCGTCTACTAAATCCTCTAACATTAATCTAACAGAGTTATACTCGTTTTCCTCTAATGCTTTCATTATTTTTGCATAAATAGGTATAAATCTAGTGACTTTAAAGACTTTTCTTTTAAAATCATTTGTATATTTCATTTATATTTTTATATTTTGTAATTTTTCTATATACAAAGAATCAGAAGCATACTTTTTACATTCTCCGTCATTTCCTTTATATATACACTCTAAAAAAGCATAATAATCGCCTGTAATATACCATTTTTCTTGCCATACCTTATAATAAGATACACCTTCTTGCCAGGTATTAAACTTTTTATATGCTTTATTCCACCAAAATCCAAATAAATTATTATTATCAAGCGCACAATTTGTGCAGTTTAACCACCCTGTTTCTAGGATAATCTGTTTAATTACTATGTCTGGGTGTTTTATGTTTTGTTTTAATAATTCTTTCTTTATAGTATTTATACTATACTCTTGAGAATAGGTTTTACCTATTAAGGCTACTATAAGAACAAAAATTAAAACTATTTCAAACCAATATTTCTTTATTTTTTTCATATTTTTTTTCCATTTTTATTAACTCCACTGTCTCTCTAACTTGCTTTTCAGTACTTGGTAAATACAAGGTATACCCCTGTATCTCTGCTAATGCTTTAAACATTTTCCATTTTAAAGGAAAAACATCATTAGCGAACCCTTTAACTTCTATCACCCATTTATCTTCTGTATTTACAAAATCAGGCGTATAAGTAATTGCTCTAATGTTATTTGACACTTCTCTAAAAGCTTTAATCCCTTTTACTTTATGTGGCTCATAAATTGTACCTTCAAAAACATTTTTATCAAGTAAATTATATCTATGCACCTCATAATCAGAATCTATACCCTCTTCACTAAGTCTTCTATAGGTATAGGCCTCTAATTTAGACCTAAATTTAATACCATCAACCGTTAAAGCAGTTGCATTTTTTATTTTCTGTTTAGGGTTAGGAGCTATTATATCACTCTTTTTTTTCCAACTCATTTTTTTATCATAGAACGCTATCTATTAAAATTTTTGTTCTTTCTTTTTTATATTTTTTATAAAAATCTGTTATATCTTTTTCAGGATACTCTTCAGGCACGTAAGTATATTGTAAAGCATATTTAGCCGCATATTTAGCCGCACTTGTTATACCTGGACTATCGTTATCAAAGAATATTAAAACTTCTTTAAAACGCCTCTTAAGCTCCTCTAGTTTATCTTCAGGAATAAATCCCATTTCTGACCCTGGAGCACATGCTGCATACCCATAAGTATAAAACAGCATTACGTCTTTAAGGGAAGAAGTTATTATACATAAATCACCTATTAAAGGCAGTTGATTCCACCCTTGTATTACATTTTTATTTGCATTTGTAATCCATTTAAAATCACTATGTGGTTGAAGTATTTTATACTTATAATTTCCATAACAATATGCAAAGGCTGTAGTAGTTTTACTAATTTTTATGTATTTTCTAGTACCTTCTTTAGACAGAAAATATCCTTCAAGTGCTTTTACCTTATAAAAGTCTAGTACAGGCTTATATATGCCTTGTTCTGCATAATAAACTAAGTGTTTATTTTTAAAAGGCGTAGACACTATTTTTAATTCTGTTTCTGAAAATTCTAACTTTTCAATTTCTTCTCTATTATGTATAATAGGAACTTCTTTTGTTTTAAACATAGGAGCAGCTCCTAAGTTTAATCTAAAATCATTATTTATTTTTCTTAATGCGTCACCATAACCAATAACATATTTAGCCATTACATATCCAATAGGACTAAAAGTATGCTCTTCAAAACTAAAGTCTTTATATAGCCAATTACCTTTATTTTGCCTTATTCTAACTCCTGGATGTTTATCAGCTCTTAGTTCACTACAAAAACTTACATCAAGTTTTTTAAAATTAGTTACATAATATTTAAATATATCAAAGCCTGTGATTTTAATGAATATATTTTCAGCATTAAGTTCTTTAAACTCACTAGTACTTATCATAATTTTTAAGTAAAAAAGGCTGAGGTATTATCCCCAGCCTTGTTATTATATATTAAAAAGGTAAATTATTTATTTCTGCAATAGGCGAATTTACCATATCATCCATGTCATGTTTTGGTAACTTAACCATATCATACTCATTATTAACATCGTATGTTAATTTAGAATTTTCTGTTGGTATTGTTAACCCTTCTACAAAACTTCTAAATGTCACTTCAGCTTTCCACCAATTACCTTTATTACCAGCAATCTCTTTGCCAATAAACTTCATTCTAAAGAATTTATTACCTACAATAGGCATAATTGCTTTAGCGTATTCTGTATAATCAGGCGCCTTAATTCCGTCTAATTGTTCACGCACATCTAATGCTGTCGCAAAAGCTACTAACTTTTGTAACGCATACTTTTTACCTGCTTCAGAAAACCATAATGTAGTTTCTGCTGTTCGTGGGTCATTATCTAACTCTTTTATAGGGTGTGAGTTAAATACTATTTTAATTCCTTCTGTTCCTTTTTGAGAGGTTGTATACTCCATTGAAGCAATTTTACACTCACTAATACCAGGTTCAATAAATTTTGATACTCTACCTTTCTCTTCTTCTGTTCCTTCTGTTGTAATCATAATTTTTATCTAATTTTTATTTTTTATTAATCTACGTAAATTTTTTTCCAGTCAAACTCAAAGTCTGTTCCTTTAAGATGCTCACATCTACTTCCACAGATAAGCTCTTCTTTGGCTTGGAAATTAACCATTAATTTATCATCTTCTCTATACAAATACCCAATAGCATCTGCATTTGCACTAACCATATTTCTTATTTGACCAGTTAGTGCTAAATCTTTAGCGGAAACCTCTTTTCCACCTTTACTAATCATCTTATCTTTAAGATGCGCTACAAATATTAAATGCTCTACTAAAGTTTTTGTATATTCTAACATAGCCTGAAAAGCTAATCTTAGGTGTAAATATCCTGCACCGTTAGGTAATTCCAATACCGATTTACCTGCAAAATTTTTACCCATATTACTAGCTTTATATTTAGCTGTAGCTGCCGCCTCTGCCCAATGTTCTAATTGGGTTATAGTATCTATTGCTAAATACTTGTACGGCTTTCCTTTTTCTTTTACTTTCTCACCTAGTGCATAAAGTTCTTTAATAGTGTTAACTTTGTATTTAACAGCGTCAACAAACTCACTTCCATTTTCTAAATCTACAAGTAAACACTCGTCTAATTCTGATATAAGTGTTGTTTTTCCCATTTTTGGTTGGGAATACAGTACAAATGTTCGTGGGTTTCTATTTTTAACTTTAATTTTTTTGCTAGGTAGAATTATTTCTAAATTTTCACTCAATTTTTCTTTTTTTTTATTTTAATAACCCTCCCACACTTCTTACATTCTCATAATAAGCGTCAGTCATTTCCTCAGCTTTTGGTAATTCATGAAACATACCTACTTCGCCAATAAAACCATAACCATATCGCACATCATCTACACCGTAAGAATTTTTTAACGCACTAATAGACCTAAATCTGTTATAACCCTTATTATTAACAAATTTATCTATTTGATAATCCATGTGGTCATACACTTTGTATTTATAAGGATTAAACAGTGCTAAAGCAACATCACAATCTTCATATAAGTTACCAGAATCTTTAAAGTCGTCAGGGTCAGGAGTTATCTCCTTATTTCTTGCTCTTTGTGAATCTGATAAACTCCTATTAAACTGTGAAACTACTATAGGCGAAAACTTATAAAGGTCTCTAGATATTCCAAGGTACTCAGATATTTTATCTATAGTTTCTTTTTTACTAAATCCCCTTTCTTTTTTTACTTTACCTATATGGTCTAGTACAACTAAAGTAATTTTCTTATCATTATTAGCTTTATAAGTTCTATCAAACTCATTAATAATTAAAGTTCCATTATCTTTAGCGGTCTGCTCTAATTGCTTAAAAACCCCTGTAGGATTTTCAGCACCGTCTATTATTTTAACTACGTCTGACATTTCGTCAAAGTAATCTAATGTTTTTACTATTTTTTCATATATCTCTTGTGATACGTGGTTCTTTTTAACTCCCCACCCAAAAATAGTAGGCACATCCATTAATATACCATAGTCTTGAAAAAGCTTCATACACAGCCATTTCCCTATTTTATAAGCACGGGGTCTTTCCATTGACCTATAAATTATTTCTAAGTCCATATCAGTTTCTCCCTTTTCTTTTTGTTCTTTAAACCATTTATAAGCTTGTAAAACATATGTATAATCAGTAAAACTAGTCTTTCCTGACCCCGCACTTCCACCTAATAAAGTATACATGCCCTGATTTATATTTATATGTTCGCCTAACTTTTTATGCGCTATAGGAATACAAGTTACATCTCCATTGATGCCTCTATCAATTTCTTTTTTTACTTCTTCTGAATAGCTCATTATAAATTAATTATGTTTCTTTTTTCATCTTTTAGAGTACCTTCTTTAAGCTGTTCACAGTAACTTGCTAACGTACTCATGTCATTTTTCCAAATGAATCTATCAGCCATTGATACATAAGCATAATTATCCTTTTTCTTTTGTTCTAAATAACACGTAGTTGCTTTTAATATTAATTCTTTATTATTAAACTCAGGATAATTATATAAAAACTTAGCCATATTATTAGTACATCCTTTTTTATCTCCTTTAAAAGGATAACCATTAGGATTCATACCTTTAGGAAATAAATCCCTATACTCTTTAATCCATTTAGCTACTCCTGATTTCATATGAGCTATAGTAGGTTTTAAATAAAACTCTTTTAAGCTTTTAACAACCTCTATTTCTTCTATCTTAATATAGGTACTAATACTAGTAGATGTTTTAATAAGTCCTTTTTCTTTAAGTTTAATTAAAGCTTCTAAATAATAATAATCTATTATAAGAGAATTAAACAACTCTTTTTCTTTGTTGTTTATAAGGTTTAACAATAATAATTCATCAGGTCTTTGTTTTTTTAATACTAAGCTTTTTTCTGTCATCTTCACTACTACTTCCATCTTCACTTTTTTTTATTATATCCCCTGCTTCACAATTACATATTTTCATAGTCTTGCCATTAAAATATACGCCTGTATTAAAGCAGTTTATACATGTTTCTTCTATATCTTCCATTATTCTAAACAGTGTTTATATATATTTCTAATTTCTTCTTCTTCTGGTTCCATAATATACTTTCTAGATTCCTTTACTTGCTCCTCTGTGCATTCACAGTCAAATTCATGAGTAATTAAGTAAGAAGTTGCTTTATTATTTTCAAATTTAAAAGCAGGATAAAGTTCTTTAAGCATTTCTATAGCTACAGGTATATTTTCTGTGTTAATTTTAGTAAACTCTTTAAAAACATTCACACTAGGAAGAGCGTATTTACCCTCCCTAGCATGCATTTCTTTTCTTGTCTCTATCTCTTTAACTACAGACTTTTTAGTTTTATATTTTGAAAACATATTATACTAGTTTATGTTCTGAGCGTTTTTCTAATACATATCCGTTATGAGGCTGTATGTGATAATAATTAGAGTATATTAATGACTCTTTTTTTCTCATATTCCAATAACCAAAAGTATCCATATCTAAATTAATATCTGGATGCATTACACAAATTTTATTATTTCCCATTAGTCTATACATTTGATAATAAGAAGCGTATTCTATGTTTCTCATAGACGCTAATACATTTTCTTCGCTTAAATAATCTTTAATGTAATGTACAGTGTCTGAATACTTAGAGTCTTTAACTGCATAATAATCAAAAGTACCATTATGAGACATTACTGCATTATTTGTAATAACCGCTTCATCTATTAAAATGTCTTTAAAATTGTCAGCAACTACATAAGGATGGCAATTTTCTATACCTATTTCTCCTGCTGTTGCGTACCTCATATGAAACATAATTTCATCCCCTTTTTGTATATTCATTTTTTCTAGCGCCTCTAAAGCAAGTTCATAATACTTATAACCTTTAGAGAGAATTATATTTGCACTGTTTTCTCTTTTAACAGCAAAACCAGTTCCATGACAATTATGAAGAGAGGCAGTTTTAGTTGCATCTTTTAATTCTTGTAAATCTAGCTCTATGCCTGCTTTTTTAGCAATTATTATACACATAATATTTCTTTTTTAGTTTTAAGTATTATTTGTTTATCACTTGATTCTAATAAATTAGGTTCATTACTAAATAACTTTTGTCTCATTTTTACATAACTCAATAAAGGAGCTACATTTTTTTTATACGTAGCTTTTATAATATCTTCTAAAGTAATTACATCTTTAGAAAGTATATCATTTTCATTATTTTCTATATAATTTACAAACGCCATACAAATAAGAGTAAAGTTTTTAATCTTAGTATAATTTAATGTTCCTGAATGAAATCTAAACTCTATAGTATCTGCATCTTTATTATACCCATTTTTAGGATGATGAAAGTTTCTAACATTAAAATTACATGGAATTAAATTTACCCATTTATATCTAAAATTATCTTCATCATTTATTCCATTATACTTTCCGCAATATCTACCATGATAATGATTATACTTTTTATTAGTACGGCTGTCTAATTTACGGCCATAGGTCATGTTTTCATACAGTGCTTTATAAGCAACTTCTACACCATAACTAGCTCCATATTTACTAATAATATCTTCTAAATTAAGTTTTATAACATCACCACAATAAGAATTACCTCTTCTACTTTTAGATACTATAGTAAACATAGAATCTTGTATTTTTTCACTTAATATATGTGCATACACAGAAAAAGCTTTATTAAAATTAGCTCCTCCTATATGCACATGCATACCGCAAGCCTTATCCACTTTGTTCTGCTTATTAAGAACGGTAGCAGTACGATATAGCTGATTAAAACCAGAATCTCCTTTAAGAACTCCTGTAACATACTCAGCTCCTTTTACAGAACCATCTCTTATAGAACTTAAATTAAGACTGTTAATAAAATAGTCTTGTAAAGCTAGAAGTCCTTGAGAAGTTTCTAATTCTACTCCAAAAGAGTACTTAAGGCCTTCGGATGCTATATATGTTTTAGAATCTATTCCTAATATATCTCCCCATTCTTTTATAGTTTTAAAAGGAACCTTTTTAATATGAACTTCTTCAGTCAGATTAGTAAGTGTAAATTGTCGTCCTAAATTATTCTTACAAGCTTTATTTTTAAAATCATAAGTTCTCAGTACATTACGTTTAAACTTATAACAGCTATTTTGATTACTTAACTCTAAAAGGTTAATAACTTCTTTATCAATAAAATAAACTGTTGTTCCTATTTCACTTGCTGATATGTGAGGCAAAAAATCAGAAAAGCAATAATATCTTAAATAAAAATTTAATAACAAATTATTTTTAGAAATATCTAATAAAAAGTTTTTTAAATTACTTTGTTTTATAAAAAAAGATGTGGCAAACGTACCTTCATTTTTATAAATAAGCCCTATAGTATCTGTAATAGGTGTTAAAATACCATTTTCTGTTAATACTCTTTCTATTTTAAGCTCTTTATTTATATTTAAAAGTTTTTCTATTTTATTTTTCATATTCTTTTTCATTTAATTCTCCTACTTCTGACAATGTCGCTATAAATTTACTAACATTAAGTATAGCATTATCTAATCCTTCTATATCTTCTTCTTTAACTCCTTTATCTTCAAGGGCTATACTTAATTCAATTCTAGCTTCATCTAATACAGCATATAATTCAGACATATAATCCATAACATCTTCTATTGCTATTGTTCCTTCTTCTGAATACGAAACTAAGCTATTATCATAGTAACTATCATCACTTACTAAAACTTCTTCAAAACCACCGTCATTCATATATCTTACATGTACAGTAATTGCTCTAACAGGGTCATAAACTAATTCTTCTCTTATACATTTTTTTTGCCCTAAAAAAGAATCAAAACTTACTATTACAGTTTCATCAGTAAAAACAGTAGTTGTTTTATTTTTTTGTGAGTACATAGTTCTACGTTCTCTACAAGGAAGTAAAATACTTTCAGGTAATCTTTTTACTTCGTTTTTAATAGGATTATTTCTAGCTATAGTCATTCTTTCTACTATTACACCATTTTTAATACTATGTAAAACATCTAAATCAAAAGATTTTATATCTGCACAACCAATAGTTTCTAAAGAATCTTCAATTGAAGATATATACATACCTATTTTTTTGTCTTTTTTAATAATCCCATAAAATAAAGGTCTTTCTTTATCATGATAAGCATAGAGTGTATTATTTTTTTTAACACTAGTATTAGCCCATAATAAAGCTGCTGCACCTTCATAATGATTAAGTATTTTAAAGTTTTCATTTTTATCCATAGAAGCTGGAAATATTTTACTATCTATGTCAATAGTTTTTTCATCCATTTCATACTCTCTTAATAAACCTGTAGTATTAGTTAAAGTTCCGTTATGCGCTCCTACCCATTTTCCAAAAAGAAAAGGATGAGCATTATTTGCAAAAGAACGACCAGTACCAGTAGTTGCTGCTCTTGTGTGCCCTATAAATAAATTAGAAGGTTTATTTAATTTTTCAGGTAATAAACTTAAAGACACTTTTCCACTTTGTTTATTTATTCTTTCTTCAGATTTAATCTTTATTTTATGGTCATAATAACCACAAGAATCTTCTCCTCTTGTTTGGTTATACATAAAAAGTAAAGAAAGTTTGTCTTTATCTGCTTCATATTCTCCTGAAAATCCTAATAACCCACATCCTAATACCATAGAGCGTTTCTTTGTTATTATTGCTTTAATAAAATGCACTAATATTAGTGCTATAATAAAATTTATCATTTGTTTGTTTTTTTTAATAATTACCAATTACCTGTTTTTACCACAGCTAATTCATCTACTTTTTTGTTAAAAATGTAAATACTTGCTTTACCATACTTTGTGTTTATTTCTTTTTTAAGATAAAAAGAGTGTTGAGGAATTTCTTCACGATATCCTTCTAAACATTCTATTTCTCTATCTTCTTCTTCTGTTACTTCGTATACCTCTAAATGAATAGCTGTATCACCATTTTCAATTACCCCTGGAAATCCTCCTAAACTATACATAGTATACCTAGGCTCTGTTATAGTTTTACCTACATACTTAGCTCTTCCTAAGAACATATCATGGTTACTATAACCTTTTTTTAAACTTCCGTATACAGCGCATAGTTTTTTCATAATGTTATTTTTTTAATTTATTACTAATTGTTTTCTTATATCACAAAAAATATTAAACTCTTTTTTCATTTTGTCTGTTATAGGCAATGCATAAGTATCTCTAGATGGAGGGCGTAAAACATAATAAGACCAGTGTTCTGTGTTAACATTTTCAAATACTACTTTTTTTACGCCCCTACAGTATAAAGCGCCTATTCTTCTGTCATTTAACATATTAAATAAAGTATATATAACTAAATTTTTTCTATATTTATACTTTATAAGGTATTTCATAATGTAAACCATACCAACGCCTGTATAGAAAACAGGTGAACCCATTTCTCTATTATCTAGAGAAAGTAATTTATGACTTATTGGGTCACAAAAATAATCACTAAGTAGTTTTTCTATTTTTTTTATTTTATTTTCCATATTTTTGTTCTAACATTAAAGGTATTTCTTTAAGATAAGCTTCCATAGTTCCTTCTCCAAAGGAGGGCGCACTATTAATTTCTATTACAATAAATTTAGGGTTATTTCTTTTTTTACCTTCTTTATTAGTAGCACTTTGTACTCTAACATCACAAGCTCCAAAATCAAGCCCTACAGCTTTCATTGCTTTTACACATTCATTAACTATTGCCTCCCAATTAACTGGTTTATCAAACTGTTCATTATCCTCTATAAACCATACAGAGTTAGAATCATTTCTAAACCATCTTTTACCATCAGGAATATCACTCTTTAGCATTTTTCTACAAGTATAAAAACAGCCATCAGAATTAACATGTAAACGATATTCACGAGAGAAGTTATGAAACTCTTCATAGATATAGCCTTTAAAATTATTATTCACAAGAAATACATCTAGTTGGTCTTGGTTATCTATTTTAACCATTCCCAGCCCTCTAGACCCATATTTTTTCTTAGCTATAATAGGAAAAGGAATTTCTTCCTCTTCTAATAAAGTTTGCATACTATTCCACCAAAAAGCTGTCTTAACATCCTCAGCATTAAAACACCCTTTCATAATTTCCTTGTTAGAACTATTTCCAATAGCTTCAGGAGAGTTAAGAAACTTATTACTTTTATTCCATATAGTCTTACTTCCAAATCTTACACATGCTAATAAATGAGCTGGAACCATTATTTTATCTCTTATTCCGTTATGTGAAGGATGTCTAGAAAATATCCGTACACTCCTCTTTAACCATTGTTTTTTCATTTATTTTTTTTATTTTTATAATTTTACATTGTTTTTGATTAACGTATATCATACCTTTATCAGTCTTTAAACCTAATATAGTTTTACTTGACATATCTAGTACGTCTTCAACTTTATAAGTGTTTCCTACAATAAGAGATTGTCTACCTTTTTTAAAAATAACTGTACTACCTTTTGTTACTTTTTCATCTTTTTTCCCTTCTTCTAAAATTATAATCATTTCCGTAGGAATATAAAAAGTATTAGCATGTTTTTTTAAAGTTGCAAAAGTACCTTCCTCAAAAATTTTATTAATAGTAACATATTTTTCTTCTTCTAATTTTAGATAAAGTCTATGTAATTCTTTTTTAGAAGTAGCACATCTTCCCATATAATAATAATCTCCATCTAAATATTTTTGAACAGACTGTAAAGAAACTAAATTTATTTTGTCGTTAACAAAAAGTTTTTGAAAAATCACGGTAAACGTGTCTGTTAATACATTAATAAATATATTATCTTCTCCGCCTCCATTATAACTTAAATGAATTTTATCTTCAATTTGCTCTATAACAGTCCAATTAGCACCATTATATTTTATTTTATCTCCTTTACGAAATATTCTTTTTTTTTTTAAAATAAGAGGTTCAAAATAATGATTAAAAAACTTTATAGGAGTACCATCTTCTTTAATATGTTCTTTAAATCCAATAACATTTTCTCCTATAAAATTAATTGTAAGTATTTTTCTTTTTTCTAATAAAGTTCCTTCATATCCATGAAGGTTTACACAAATTACTTTTTGTTCTAATATAAATTTATTTTCCATATTATTATTTTTTATTTTTAATTTATGAAACAAATGTAAGTTTATTTATATTTATATTTGTTTTAATGTAAGGAATTTTAAATTTAGAAATTAATTTAATAGCTAATTTTTCGTCATAGTTATTAATACATTTTTGAATATCTTTAGCATCTTTTGCACTTATTTCTAAATTATCATTAACTTTACTTACAGCTAATTGAGTATTATTAAAAGCCCATGTAATAAGATTGTCAGAAGTAATCCAAAAATTAGATAAAGTTCTATATTCGCAGCCATAATTTTTAATTCTAAATGCACCTGCTTTTCCGTACATTTTTCTTCTGTCCCTATCTTCGTCCATAAGGACACTAGGAACACCTAAAAACAAATCCATCATTTTAATGAGTTTTTCTGTTACAGGAATTCTAGGCTTTTCATAGCCTACATGTATATGTCCAGCACTAACTCTTACATTAGTATTTGCAGAAGGAGCTGTATTAGGCTTTCTAGCCCATACATCTAAATCTGGTTCACACCCAAAAGCTTTTGCTTGTTTAGACTGTAAATACTTTTCATCAAGAGTAGTTGATGCTACTATATAAGGCTCAAGATTATTAGGAATATTTTCTTTTATATAATCTATGCAAATATTAATATCTCTAATAAAACTTTCAGAATCTATTACAGGATTAAATCCAAATTCTACTGCTACGTTATCTTCTTGTACATTATGCCCTAAGTCACTAATAGCTTTTGGCTCTTGCTTAGTTCCTCCTATTAACCCCTCAGAAGAAACTATTTCTCCTGTTATCTTATCTTTTAAAAAGAATTCTGGGTCTGCTCCAATTGTTACATTTTTTATCATACTTATGCTATTTTTTCTATTAATTTAAAATCTTTTATAAAAAATTGTTCTACTACTTTTTTAATTTTTTTAACTCCACTATGTTGCCTATCTAAAAATTCAGGGTGCCCTTGTATAGCAATTGCATCAATTTTTAAATAAACAACTACTTCTGGTTCTACAAAATTTTTAGGAACTTTTATAGGTTCATTATCTCCATTTAAATAAATATCACTTTTTTTAGATAAAGAATATGCTCCTAATATATAATCCTCTTCAGGTAGATTAAAAGGATATTGCATTTGATGGTGAGTACTTGTTATACTACTGTCATCTCCTGACTGCCATTTAATCTCATGAGTGCCAGATATACCGTGTCCTGTACAATGTTGTATTAATTTACCTCCTGCCATTACACACGTTAATTGACTTCCTCTACAAATACCTATAATCTTTTTATTTAAAGAAATAGCTTTTTTATAAAGTTCTACTTCTATTTTATCTCTATCAGGATTAATTGAAGTATACATACCTATATTTTCACCATAATAAACAGGGTCAACGTCTGCTCCTCCTGTAAACATAACTAAATCAGCGTCTTCTACATTATCTACATGGTTCATTTCATATAACCAGTTTGCATAATTTTTATCTCCTCCTACTACATAAATATTTTTATTTTCTAAAGGATAATAATTAAAAAACCTTGAATTACTATTTTTTTTATTTTGTTTTTTTGATTTTTTTTTCATAATAATGTTAATGTGACCAATATTCAGAAACAACCGCTTCTGCAACCATTGGAATTGTTTTACAAAATACTTTTCCTGCGTCTTCCATACATTTTGTTAATAATTTTGAAGCTATTTCTATGTACGCATCGCTTGTTTCTATTACTATTTCGTCGTGAACAAGATTTACTATCCATACTTTATTGTATAAGTTTTTTTCTTGTAATTCTTTTTTTAACAGAATAGCCGCAAGTTTAGTCATAGAACCACTTGTTCCTTGTATTGGGGCATTTCTAGATAGTCTAGATATTTTACCCTTTAATTTAAAGTAAGAGCTCCAAGGAAAATTATTTTTTAATGAAGGATTACTAGTAGATTTATCTAATCTTTTTTGCAACACCTTTAATTCATCAAAATCTTTAGTAAATAATTTTCTTTTTGTTATAGAGTCTATTAAAATATAACCATTTTCCATAGTTTCTTTTAATTTTCTATCAAAATAGTCTTTTTTACCAGGGAAAGCTTCTTCTAATGCGTCAATAAAAACTTGAGCTTCTTTTTCTGATTTAACTTTTAAATCATCCTTAACAGTAAATGCAGAACCGCCATAATCTAATTTAAGATTAAGCACTTTTCCTATTTGTCTTCTAGGGTCTCCTTTAGTTATTTTAACCTCTTTACCTTCTATTACAGAAAATAATCTGCTACTTACCATAGAATGGGTATCTCCGTCTCCATTTAAATAAAACTCTATTAAAGCAGGGTCTTTACATACATCAGCAGTAACACGAGGCTCCTGTTGACTGTAATCTGCTACAATGAGGGTATTATCACCTGAACCTCTAAAACACTCTCTAAAAGGTTGAGAGCCTGTCTCGTTTTCCCTTGCTGGTATGTTTTGTAAATTAGGATGATTACTGCTTATTCTTCCTGTAGATACTATTTGCCAAAAACTTGAATGCACTCTTCCTGTAACAGGATTAATATGCTCTAAAAATTCTATGCCGTAAGTACTTACTTCTTTAGCTACTGCTTTATAATTAAAATATAATTTTAAAAAAGGAAATTTATTTTTATATTTTCCTATTGCTTTTTCTTCACAAGTGTCTTTATCTTTACCCGTACTTCTGTCTCTTGTAAGAGTTCTTATTCCTAAGTACTTAAGAAAAGGTATTACTTGTTTAGGTGAATCCCAATTAATATTGCATTTAAAATCTTCAGCAAATAAATTATACTGAGTATCAATAAATAAATGTATATTATTACTTAATATATAATTATCTAACGCTTTTCTAGAGTTTACAAGCTTATCTTTGTTGCTAATTTCTAATTTAGACCACATTTTTCTGTCTAAATAAAAGCCATTATACTCTATATCAGCTAAAACACTCATAAACTTATTTTCAAGTCTTAAACAAGGCTCTAAATCATATTTTTTAATCTCTTTAAGCTGTTCTTTTCTTATACCTAATAAATACTCTACATCTTTAGCGCCATACACAATTTGTTTATAAGTAAAAGGCTGTCCTTTCATTCCTATAAATTGATTACGCACACTCTTATCTAAGAATATATTTAAATATTTATTAGTAATAAAACCTAAATTAACTTCATTAGTATCAGGGCCTGCAGTAAGTATCATTTCAGCTAATTGTGTATCCCACACATTAACCAACATTATTTTATACATTCTAAAGAATTTATAATCAAATGCAGCATTTTGTAATACTTTAATAATATTAGGGTTTTCTAGTATCTCTTTTAAAGGGTTTATATCTGTTGTTCTTACGTCTATTACAAACTGAGTATCTTCATCTCCTATTTGTAACATAATTATTACATTACTATGGTTAAATAACCCACTAGTTTCAGTATCTAAACCTAGTATTTTTTTATTTTTACAATAGTTAATTACGTCTTCAATCGAGGTATAAACTATCTGTTCCTGTAGTTCCTCTGCTATAATCCCAACGATTTCTTTCGTCATCTTCAAACTTTCCTGCCCTGTCACATATTTTATCATACTCTTCTTTTGTATCAAATATTAATTTTTGATAGTTAGTTAAATTTTGTTTTATAGTAGCATCTATAGGTATAAGATGTTCTCCTATTTGAATATACTTACTAGTAAGAGTATCTATATGTACAATATTTACCGCTATATTTTTACCCACTATCATAAGCTTAATATCCTTTTCTGCATATTTAAAAAACTCATTAACAGTTATATTTGTTACTTTATAGTAATAATTAAAAAAATCTTTAATAATAATACCTTTACCATGTTTTTGTACAAATACTACGTCTTGTATATCTGAAACAAAAGAACTAAAAGTATTTTCATAACAAATATAAGGATTGCAATTTTCGTATAAATTTATTTTTTTTTTCATTTATTTTTTTATATAGTAGGAGATGCAACTTAATACATCTCCTATATTTAACAATTATATTTAACTTTCAAACAAACAAAAATTATTTTCTTAACTCTTTAATTTTAAAAGAATCTTCTAATACTCTAACAGTTTTTGCTAAAGCTTCTTCTTCTTTTATATTTTTTGAATTAACTACTATTAATTCCAAAGTTTCCTTTGTCATTGCCTTAATTTTGGCCAAGCAGTGTGGACTATTTTTAAAAAATCCACATTTTTCTAATTGTTTGTCTTTGTAGTCTCCTATATTATAACTTGCATTGAGAAAAGCACTATTTGATATGCCTGTGTCCATAAGCAAAGTAATAGTTTTTACTATACTCTCTTTTATGTAGTCAGTAACTTCTTCATATTTATCCATTACAGTGTGTTTTAACAAGTGTGGTCATTTTATTTTTATTATTCTGTAGTTTTTTAACTTTTTTAAGAGTTTCTATTTCTTTATGAGATTTTTTAAGTCTTTCTAAAGGTGTAACCATTTTATATCTAAGACCTGCTTTAATTAAATAATCATTATCACCTAATTCTCTCTTTTTGTTTTTATTGAATATAAATTTCTTTCCCATAATTAATAGTTTAATTTTACATGTTAAATTTTATTTATTAATACTTGCTTTAGCTTTAAAAGCTATTACAGTCTCTAAAGCAACTAAATAACTGCCTTTTATAGTTCCTGTATTGTGTAAATCAAGTAATTCTTGGTCACTTAGCTTACTATACTCTTCTTGCTTATCAAAATAAGCAGTTCTTCTTCTAAGATTATCTTTCTTAGTTATTTTTACTGCTTTTCCTGATACTTTTTTTCCGTTTTTTCTTTTACTATTGCTTTTTGACATTTATTTAAATTTTAAATCTTCTAATGCGTATATATTTCTTTTTTTACTTTTTACAATAATGTCTACACAACAGATAGACATAGAAGATAAAATTGTTGATTGCTTTCCTTGATAGTTATATACTTTAAAAATATCTTTTATTTCAATTAATTCTTTACCTCCATGTTTACTATAGTAATATACTTTATCTCCTTTTTTAGCGGTTAAAATATCCTTCATAATTTAAGTTAATATAGCCTATATTTGTACGCAGGCCGTGTTTTCTATTAGGTATAAACTCTATTGACTTACTATACAGGTCTCTTAAAGGCTCTGTATAAGCTGTTGCTGTGTCTTCTATTAACACTACTTCAAATTCTTTTTTCATGTCAGCTTTAGCTGCTTCTTCTGCTGTTAATTTTTTCATAATTATTTTTTTTAAGATTTATACTTGTTAAAAATAGGGGACCACCACAGCCCCCTATAAACTATATAACTAACTACTATTGTTTACTAACAACTAGTTTTTTTCTTGCTCTTACGTTTCAATAACATTTCTCCATAATTTTTAGGACTTATATAATGTAAAAAATCGTAATGAGCTAATGCTTTTTGTTTTATCTCTCCACCACCTGCGTAGGTAGAACCACCTTTTTCTGAATATTCATCAGCAAATGATTCCAACACATCTTCATCAATATCTAGTTCTTCACTTGCCAACTCTACCATTTCAGAAGTATTGTACTCCCCTCTATCAAGCCAAAATGTAGGGTCGTTTTTTTCTTGTTTCGACCAATATTCAAATGCTTTTTGTTTTCCATTAGGTCTTTTACCTAAATAGGTTAATTTTCTTTTAGTTAGTTTCATAATAAGCAGGTTAGTTAATTAGTTTCTTTTATTGGTTCTACGCTAGGAATAATTTCTTCTCGTTTGCATAAATAATAAGCTTTAATAGTAGTAGTTATTTTAAAGTTATTATTTGTATTTTTTATAAAAGTTTCAATAGCCTCTTTTGAAGAAAACGCAGTAATATATCTTGTTTTTTTTGCATATTCCTTGTCGCTAGTTTCAGTTACTGTGTATAAATTCATAATATTAGTATAAATAATCAATATAAGGACTTTCTCCTGCTGATTTTAGTTTTTTTATTTCGCTGTCTTTATCTTTAATCATCTCTGCTAGCATTTTGTTCTGTGCTATTACATCATCTGCTATAGCACAATTAGCTTTAAGACTTTCTAGTACTTCTACTTGTCTTGCAGTTGCTCCGTGAAATATCACATGTCCAA
>Ga0114918_10000922_pt1 | contig 25871 bp, 8 predicted proteins | sample LantaG_FD_87015 | JGI IMG/M metagenome (GOLD analysis project Ga0114918, IMG submission 87015) | Deep subsurface microbial communities from Baltic Sea to uncover new lineages of life (NeLLi) - Landsort_02402 metaG | ecosystem: Environmental > Aquatic > Marine > Oceanic > Sediment | place: Baltic...
CTACAGAAATTGTTTCTGGAATTACACCAGTTATTTCTAATATATCTAATGCAGCATTAAATACTATAATTGGACTTCCTAGTCAAAATAATAATCCTTTATTACAAACATCTAATTTTCAGATTTTAAGCGGACCATCCAACACTATTACTAATGTAACTAATGTTGTTAACGCTTCTACTCCGCCTGGGCCTCAAGGAACACAAGACGCGATAGCTCAAGGTATTATACAAGATAGCAAAGATAGTTTCACTGACTATATTGTAGACCCTCTTAAAACTTCTGTAAAGATGGTAGGAGACTTAGGAAGATCTGCTGTAACTGCTGTACAAGAAGCCGCAAATACGGTTTTGCAGAAAACTAAAGTGCAAATAAAAATTACACCCGATCAGTTAATAACAGGATTTACTCCAAGGACTACATCTGATTTAAATACAGTTATTAATAAGATAGACGATAATACAAGAGCATCAATAGAGGGTGCTGCTGCAATGGCTGGAGTTAGTGTTAATGAATTATATGCATTAGGTGCTGTTGAGTCTAGTTTCAATAATGACTCTATATCTGATGCTGGTGCTGTTGGATTCTTTCAAATTCTACCAAGTGCATTAACTGATGTTAAAGCTAAGTATCCGAATGATACAGATGTTCAAGCACTCACAATGAAAGATGTAACTAATCCAGACGTTAATATATTTGTTGGTTCTCAATATTATGCTATTACTAAAAAACGTGTGGAGAACAGTTCTATCTTAAACGATTATACTAAAACTAATAATATAACTTCAGGTGCATTGGCCGCTGGAGCGTATAATGCTGGTGTTGCTGGGTTAACTCAAGCCCTTACAGAAACTAATAATAGAAGTATATTTTCTGATAATTATCAGCAGACTAGACAACAGATTATTAATTTTGAAAGATTTCTTGAATACCTTGGTAATAATTAAACTATAGTCCTACTATACTATGTTAAACCCCTTTCACCCCTACTTTAGGAGTACACTATGGAAGAAAAAGAACAAGCAATTACACCAGAACAAATCGCTGCTTGGAAAATGGAACATGGATATGTATTTAAAACCACTATATCTGGTACCGAACTAATTTTTAGAACTGTGACTAGAGATGACTACGTAGAGATTATGCAAGATGCAGCCACTAATGATGCTGCCGATCCTGAGAAGGCGACAGTTGAAAAATGCTTACTTAATAAAGTGCCAGCAGATCTCTTGTATAAAAAGGGTGGTATCGCAACAGTCTTATACGAGCAGATAATGCTTAAGTCTGGGTTCCAACAAATCGAGTGTGAAGAACTGTAAGTCATTATACATCATATTGTTTCACTACACGGGGATCGGGTCTTTTACCCGTTCCCCTTTTTTACATTGGAGTATTAAATGGCATTTAAAGCTACTCGTAATATGAAGTTTGTTCGGTCTAATCTACATGGTATAGATTATATTTTCAGACAACTTTCTATTTCCGAAATTAATATGTTAGATGGAATGGAATCAGGATACTATAAAAACGAATTAGCATGTAATATATGTTGTATAGAAGGATACCTAGAAGATTTAACCTGGCAAGAGAAACAGAAACTTGGAAATAAAATATTAGAGTTTAGTACAAATTTAGGAAAAAATTCTGACTACTTTGAAACTATAGCAAAGAAACATCAGCTGCGACTTAATACGGACCATACTATTGATATGATTAAAATCATATTAGAAAACTTACCTGGTGTCACAATTGAATATCTCCTATCTCTGACCTATGAAGATCTTATTGAATTAGTTTGCGTGTGTGAAAAATTAGCTAATAAAAGATTTTTTACATTCAAAAGTATTGCTACTGCTATGAAGGTTGGTAATAAGAAACCATCTCAAGATTTACCTAGTTCGCTTCCTCCTGGAACTTTAATCTCAGATGATGGTAAATTGTTTTTTGAAGAGACTGAAACAGCTACTCTTAAAGACAAAATGCGTGACGCCAATAAATTCTATAAATAATGTCTTACTATAATCCATACGAACAATACCAACAAGATCATTACGATCCTAGTGCTAATGTAGGTACTACTCAAGAAGCTAAGGGTGCAACATTTGGATCCATGGCTGGTACCATGGTTCGTGATATGGTTATTTATTCGGTCGCGGCCAGTGTCACTGGTGCACTAAGTAAGTTTGTAGGTAAAGGTCTTCAAAAAGGTGTACAGAAATTAGCACCTAATAGTTTTCTTGCTAAAAAATGGTCCGCAGTTCCAAAAGCTAATGCGTCTCTAGGAAAATTAGCCAAAGAAATTTTACCTAACGAAGAGAGACGTAAGTTAGCAAAAGCCGCAATGCCTTTTAAACAGGCACTACATAAGAGAAATAGATATCTTAGTAATTTAGGTAAACGAGATCCTTTGCGTGCTAAAGCGGAAACTATTTCTAGTGCGTTTAAAGATCCTATCACTTCAGCTTCTGTATTAGGAAACTTTGTTTTAAAAGGTGTACTTCCTGGATCAGCTGTATCTTATGGTATAGATAACTTACTCGGATATAATCAACAACGAGGACTAGAAAATAAAGCGTGGTATAACTTACCAGGCCATGCGGTTAACTACATGAAATGGTTACCGTATGAAATTGCTGGAGTTGGAATGTTTAGGGCTCTTGGTCCTATTGCTAAAAGCATACAAGGTGGTGCAGGAATAGCATTAAAGAATAGCCCACTTCCTAACTTCATGAATAAAGTTATTGAAAATAATAAAGGTTTATTTAGAGCAAAGACAGAAATACACGAATCGTTATATAAAAAAGATATAATAGCTGACCCTACTAATAAAATGGATGCTGGATTCTTAGAGCGTTCTATTATAAAGATGAAGGGTGCACAGGGTACTTTTGTACAACAAGTATTAGAAAATACTAGAACATATGTTAAAGGTGGTTTTTCTAGAGATGTAGGTAAAGGTCCAACTGGACTCCAGGGAACAAAACATCCAGCCAATTTCATGAAGCGTACAATAGAAACGTTTCGAGAAATAAACGCAAAACGAAAAGAGTTTGCTGCTGTAGATAAAATGATGGATGCCAATAATGTTCCTGGTATAAGTCTTATCCGAGGATTTGACGAATTATCTAGAGCTAAATTTAATACTGCTGGTATGCCAGATCCAGGGGGCTTTGGTGGTGACCAACTATTAGGTGCATTGGCAGCCGCTAATAGAGATGTTAAACCTAATAACTTCTTTGCTCAAGTGATGGGTTTCAGCCCAACGTCGGTTAAAGATGTTATATCTACTGATGTTCTTCAAAGTATCTCAGCTAATACTAGAAAGTATTTTCCAGAAACTCCTAAGCACGCTCAATTCATGCAGCAATTAGAAAGTTCGTTTATTGGTCCACACATGTACACTAATAAATCTGGACTAGCTCTAGATCTTGAATACATGAGTCCTATAAATGCACTAAAGAGAGTTGGAAAAGGGCTGCTTAATCTTAACTTAGCACTCGCTGTTGGTTTACCTCCAATGGGACGACATTTAACTTTGTCTGCCGTTACTGGTGCTCATACTCTTTTATCTGGTAAAGTTAAAGCAGCCACATTTACTAAGTCTACTACCGGACTTGGACTGGTTGTAGATAACTCTAGCGGTAAAGCTCAAACGTTAAAAGAGCTGGCGGGTAGAGATTTAGATGAACCTATCGTATCTTTGATTGGTAGAAAATTTTATGCATTTGACGGTTTCCAAGTTAAACAATTAGATACTGGTAACTCATACCTTAAATTGTCACATCCAAGTCTTGGCGGTGCAATGGGAGAGTTCAAAGCAAACTCTGTTAAGAAGCTATTGTATGATAATAAGGAAATGTACGCGGCTGAACAACTTGGTAAGGTTGGTTCTGCTGATCCTTCTGTAACCAATCCATTTATTTACCTAGCAAAGAAACTAGATTGGGAAGCTCCAATGTGGTTTCAACATACACTTAATAAAGTCCGACGTACATTACAACCTAAAAAACTATTGAATAATGGTAAAGTAGTAGACTACCATCAGCAACTTTATGTAGAAGCAGCTAGGGGATTATTAGGTAAAGACATAGACTATGACAAATTACACTTTCATGTATCTACACTAAAAGAATTAATGACTCATGCAGACCAGGAAGTTTCTAATATCGGCAAACGTCCTTCTGCATTACACGAACTTGCTGCAGCTTCTAGAAAGTATAGTTTTAGGACAATGCAGTCTGATCTAGACGTAGTATATTCTGACGTTCAATTAACTAAAGTCATTCAGCAAATGTCTGGACCAGAACAATCAGGTCAAGATGGAGGAAGACTATTTGCTCAGATGATGAAAGATCCTACTACTAAGGCTGCATATCAGTACATGTTAGAGCAACCAACTAGTGCTCGTAATCATATAATTAGTAGTAGAATTGGTAGACTATCAGACTATAAAGTCACCGATAATTTACGTGTTTCTTACCTGATGAATAACTTCGATTGGCACCCAAAAGATGGTCCTCATCCAATGGTATCTATATCTTCGGAGATGTTTAAAAAAGGAGTCATCACAAAGAATGAACGAAACGCGTTAAGACTTAGTGCTTCTATCAGAACCATGTTCAGCGACGAAAAGTTAATGGGAAACTTTGTACTAGGTCATGACTCAGGAGTACGAGACGCTGTTAAAAAAGCAGTCATAACAGCTAAAGAATATCATCGTTCTATATTAACCGACACAATAGACTACATAAGTTCTACAGACCTTCGTATGCCTTCTTTGGCCCCAAATATAGAATCGCATAAAATAGCAAGTAGACTAATGTGGGAAAGTAAAGCATTACAGTCTAAATTTTTTGACACTAACGATTCTTCTCCATACGTAGCGTTCGGATATAAGGGAACAGGAATGGAAGGTGCTATCGGAACTGGTGCTAATATTCTATCGTTTGGAGCAGAAAGATTTACAAACTTAATTAAAGATATAACTGGATTCAAAAAAGACTACGCTAAGTTTGGTCCAGGTGTTAGAGGAACATTTAAATACTTAACTACTAGAGGACTACAAATAGCTGCAGCTGGAACTGCATTTAAAGCTGCTGATGCATTTCTTGCTGGTACTCCATTATTTGACCAGACTATGTTCGATGATGGACTTACTGGATTTATGGCTGATGTTGGTGCTAAGCTTCATTTGATGAGTGCTAAAGTACGAGATGTAACTGGTATTACTTCTACTGCTAAGTATCTTGAAGGATTACTTCCTGGATTTACTACTACTGCTCCTGGTATGCTTATTGGTTCAGCACTGAATTTTAAAGGTGGTATGGTAAAAGCTATGGGTGGTGCTCTTAAAGGAGCACTAGTTAATAGAATTCTTTCTCCATACATGCCTGACATGACGAAGGACTTCGAACAACTATCACAAGAATATTCTGGTGAATCTAACGTTCCTATTATTAATGGTCAGTCATGGTTACTTGGTACAACGCCATGGCAAGGAAATAGAGTTGTTGGATGGAAACCTAACTGGTATGTAGAAACTAAGTCTAGATGGAAAGCTAGTGATTCTTTGTACGGCAGCGAAGCAAGAAAGCTTTTACATGAGCCTATTTTTCCGCTAGGTTTTTCGATAGGAGATTTAGTTGATCCATATTATATGGAGCGTAAACATTACTTTAGTCGTCCATATCCAGAAACTGCTACGTTAGGAGAAGAAACTCCTCTTGGTCTTGGTGGCCTAATTGGAAATACAATTGGTCGAGTTATTAAACGTAAAAGAGTAATGCATAGAGACTTCTTAGAAGGCTCCGACATGCAAGGAAGTGGACCAGCAGATCCTAGTATATCAGCTCCGTCGCTTAAAAGTGAATTATTAAGAATGAGAATTGGAACCTTCTCTCCGCGAAAGTTTTCAAGAAGAAGTGCATTTGAAGGAACCATGGTATATAGTGGGACAGCTAATTCTGCTCAAGTAATGGCTGATAAATATTTAGGAGACTTTGAATCTGCTTTAGGTTTGGTTGGATTTGGAATGGGAACCATTCGTACAGGATTAGCCGGTCAAAACGTTGTACTTCCTACTCTTGAGTCTGCTGGTAAAATTTCGTCAATGTCTCGTTCATATTATAATATGAACCTTGGAGGTCTTGGTATTTTTACTGAGCCTATTAGACGGTTTACTCAAAAACCTGAATGGTCTAGATATGGAGTTAATCCAATTCCTAACATGCTTCCTAACTGGCTTCCGTCTAGATATTTAAAAGGTGATCCATATACTAAAGTAATTTCAGGGGAATTGCGTCTTCCCGGAAGAGCATATGAGATGACACATCCTAATATTAGAATGAGTATGCCAGCTAGAGCGTCTATGTTGGGTGGGTATAAAGATGAGATAGTAAAATATTTTACAGGTACAATGGATCCATTATCTAAGCAAGAATATGATATAATGGATGAAGGTACTGAATTCCATGAAGATATTCAGAACTGGTTAAAAGCAGAGAACTTACTTATACAAGCAGAAGCATTTATAATAGATGTTAAAAATAATGTATCTGGTCACGTCGACGCAATTATTAAAGACGGAGTAGGCGGCGGAGGTAGACGTGCACTCGAAATAAAAAGTATTAATAAAAAAGGATTTGCTGGTCTACAAGGACCTAAATATAAACACGTAAGTCAGTTAAACTTTTACTTGAGTAAGTTAGGTCTTAGTTCTGGAACGTTCTTATATATTAATAGAGATAATCCAGCCGAGTTTAAAACATACGATATAGAATTTGATAGATATAAATTAACCAAAGATATGAATAAACTGCACGACGCACGCAGAGTAGCCGGAGACATGATAGCCAGAGGAAAAACTGGAGCAGGAGCTGGATATGCATATTCTTGGGCAGATAGAATGCTTATTCTTTCTGACTTAGCTCCATACTCTCAAGAGTATAAAGAAGCAAAAAATGTTGTAATGCAGCAAATAAAATCTAACACAGCAGATGATGATATAGTAAATAAGTTTACTAGAGCTGAGAAACAAAGAACTGCAGTAATTAGAAAGTATGAATTATACCCACTGAGATTTAAAGATAGAGTTTTTAATCCTGATTCTGAAGCTAATATTCAATCTCTTAATGATAACATTAAAGCTGCTGATCAGTACTCGTTACCTGAACGAGCAGTTGGAGCTATTTGGGAAACCATCACGAATCAGAATACTTTTCTAGTGAATAAGTTCTTAGCTTTTAAAGATCCATTGGAGCATTATAAACAATATCAATTATACGGAAAAGAGTATACTCCGTGGACAGACCCAATGGGATCTTTTGTATCTCCAATGCTACGCTCTATAGCTGGAGCGGAGGGCCCAATTGAAGGAGCTATTACTGCAGGACTAGGATTACCGTACTTACTAGGTGGTGCTGCTGGAGGGGCGTATGGAGCCCTTGCTGGAGGCCTATATGGACTTGCTCATAGTGTCGTAAGTAATACTACTGGTAGTGCCTATATTCCACAACGAATGCAAAAAGCTCGAGAAATTAATGATTACTTTGATACATTAAAATATAATAGAAATGTTCGTATGGCTAGTTTAAGTGAAGGACTTGATAGAGATAAGTACACAGGCCAATCACGGGAGACCTTGTTTAACTTAGTTCGGGAAGGTGGTAGTTATACTGACTTTTTTAGAGGTGTCTACCACACGGAAAAACCGTATATAGAGTCATGGTTAAAAGAAAATGATCCTCAAAGACGAGAAGATATTCTTAGGTTTGCTCCACAAAGGTTAGGTCAGGCTCTTAAATCTTACTGGCATAATGACGATGACGATTTTACATTGTTACAGGGAGACAAAGACATAAGTGCTGATATGGCTAGTGGTAGACGAGTTATGCCTTATTCTATGCAACAGTTAGATCCGTCAGTAATGTTAGAAGATATTAAATTAAAAACTATTAATAAAGCTGGTCTTAATGCTCATGATTTTGGTCTTGGATGGCAAGAGCAAATGGTTCGTGTACAAAACGATTTAAATAGAATCGATGAAGTAAATCTAAACGCTCAACCTATTTCACCAGAAATATTAGATCCTTCGGTAGTTAAATCCGCAATTTATATGATACTAAATAAGATGGGCGTTAAAGGTAGAGTAAGTTTGTATATTAATAATCATACTGAAAGTACTAACTTTGCCCATATAACTATTCAGCGAGATAATACACAGTCATTATTAAACTCGTTAAGTATTAGAGACAAATGGATTAAATAATGAGATACTACGATCCATACGGAAAAGATAAAGAACTTAGAGAACCTACCGAAAGTCAAACTACCAAGTGGATAACAACTGGTTTTATGGCTGCTGGGGGTATAGCCCTTTCTTATAAGATACGTGGACCGATGGGAAAAATGGTCCATGACTTAGAACAGAATAAGGCGATGCGAGAAGCTCAACGTAAATTCGTGAGTCACTCTAGACCAGAGAAACTTAATCAGTTATACTCTAAGATTCCTACCGGCATGAAAACGCGAACTGGTAAAAATATAGTTTTTGACCCACATATGGCCCCTACACAAGAACAGGTAGAGTTTGCTAGTGACCTAATTAATGAAAAAATAGGAATGCGAGGAACAGGTAAAGAAGCAGCGGAGCGTGTAGAAGCAGAAATAAACGCATTGATGTCTGGTAAAAAAACTATTAAAGGAATTAATATAATAGAAGAAAGTATATCTACTGGCATTTCTAATGAAGAGATATCTTCTAAGATCCTACTTGCTAAGTTGCGGAGAGAAATGTTGATGGATCATATAGGTAGTGATGCTAAGTATATGGAAAGTGCACCTGACTATGATATTTTTACTGGTGATGGTCCCGGCGGCGAGTACACTAACTATAAACAAATAGAAGAGGTTCATGCTTATTATTTAGAAAATGACCCAGTATACTCAGCGAAGTACTATAAACGAATAGCAAAATATAAAACTAATTTAGAGTCGTCTATTAAAAGTCAGGTAGCATCTAATCCAAACGTAGGTCAATATTCTCCTGAGATGGACGATCGTGTAGTACCTAAAATATTTGGAGGCCATAAAGATCTTCGGGCTGAATTTCCACAAATATCTATAAATGCTAATCATAGTGCAATGCTTTATAGCGGAAATAGTAAATCTATGATTACTGCAGAAGCGTTAGATAAAACTGTAAATACTATAGTCTCTGCTAAATCTAAGATTAGGACTACAGATTTACAGCAATATGGTCCAGCAGTCAAAAAGTTAGTAGTTGCACTAGAAAAACTCAGAGTATTACATCCAGATACTATAGCTGAAACATCTGTTGAAGAATTAGGATTTAATAAAGCGTTTGGTGACGCTGCGTCATATTTAAATGTTTTAATTAAGCGTAAAATGCCAGGTGGTCAAGACTACGTAATAGAATTACCTATTCCTATTAAACAAGATAATATGATTCCATCTTTAAATATTAATGCTCGGCCATTTATTAATGCTGACATGGCGTCTGATTTTATAAGTAATAAACCAGCAGCTGACACTACTGAACAAATAATACACATGTTAACTTCTAGACTTAATGGAGTTATGGCTCATGAAATTTGTGAAAGTCCAAATCCAAAAGCAGCTGAAGATAAATTTCGTTATATGATACAAAATCATTTAAGTGGTCTGTCTCCTATATCATACGAGATGAGAGATTATTTTCAGACACAAGGAATTAGAATTGGTATAGTAGAACAATTACAAAATTCTCATAGTAGTGATACAACTAAGCAAAGACTTAGAGCCGGTGTTAAAAATCTAAGGATGATGCGACAAATTAAAAAAAATGAACATAAATATAACATATTAGTATTAGACTTAGAAACAATAAATCTGTCTTTAAGTTCACCAGGAAAAACACCGCTTAGTCCGTTAACTGATATTTGGCAAGCTGGTTTTACTTTTACCAATGGTGCCGGGGAAATTATATCTATCGACCAAGTAACTAGTAATCATATCCTTAGTTCTATACCAGAACTAAGGCCCAATGTTACAGCTGCAGATTTAAGAAATAAAATGTCTGGAAGCATGGAAAATTCTAAGGCTCTTCGTGAATATGGCACGTTTGCTAAAAGAGCACTATCTAAAGTAGATCCTAGAAATGTACCTATTGATGAAGCAGAAGCATTAATTAGATTTAGAGATTATGTAATGGCTCAGTCTAATAGTCCAAAAAATCTTAAAGTTAAAGCAAATACAAAAGATCAATTTGTTCAACAACTAGGAAACTACGTTAAAGCTGCTGAAAAGAAGTCTGTTGCAGAAAGAAAAAAGTTAGTACTATTAGATGCCAATGGAACCTTTTTCGATAGAGCATTATTAAATAATCTAGCATCGTCATATGGATGGTTAACTAAAGATTCAGTAGATATTCAATCTATTAACTATGCACTTACATTAGGTCACTACGACGCTGATTCTAGAAGTCTAAGTAATCTACTACAACAAGCTATGGAGTCTTCTGGTAGAAGTACAGCATTAGATATAATAGACTTCGAAAATATGTCTCGCGAAACAATAGATAAAATTGTATCTGGTCCGAACTCAGTTGTAAGAATGCACGGAATGCATAAAGGTAAACTTGTTAGCGATTATCTAAAAGAAAAACTAGATTCTAATACTCTCCAAGCTCATGGAGCTGGACTTGATACCGTCGCTACGTTAGCATTATTTCAATTAAATAAACAAGATAGAAATTTTTTGGATGTTAATAAAACTAATAAGCTCGGCCAACTTTTAGAAGATTTAAATTTTATGGGGGTAAAGGAATCCTTTGAGCGGAATTTCGCCATAGAAGGATGGACTATTCCTGGTTCTAATAACTTAAGGTTTTCTTCATCGATGATGTCTTCGGGACAGTCATTCAAAGGTCATGGTTCATATCTACATCTTGGTTCAATAATGCCATTATATATAGAAAACCCATTAACCAAAGCACCACAACAAGTATACAGAAACATATGGATTAAAAAGAATTCTGTTGTAAATCCACAAGATAGAGACTATAGATTTCGTAATCCTCTTCAGACTCCTATGGTATTAGAAGCAGAAAAATGGATGCATCGTAGAGCTTCGTGGTTAGGTAATCAGTTAGCTCATCAGGTTCAATTTAATACTATTTACACATTAGGTTCTCCTGGTGGTAAAACGTCTGGAGAATTAATAGTTACTAGAGACGCTATGGATTTTTCATCTTTCGATGTTAAGACTGTACCCTTTCATGAACTAGAACAACAAATGAGTGAGTCTCCATTAGCTAATAAGTTACTACAATTTAAAAATGAAGTAAGCGAGTTAGCTAAAAAGAAGGCTCAACAAATGCATGTTAATAGAAGACACCAAGGTGGTGAATCTACGAGCGATATTTGGTGGGCGGCGTCACAAGAAATTAGAGATAAATGGGAACGTAATAATATAGACTTGCCAACTATTGATCCTAACACAAAGATATCTACCTTTTTAAATGAAGGTGGAAAAATGAGAGAAGTAAAGTCTGCACTTGGTGGCGAAGTATTTGGGTTTGTACTAGAAACAGAAGTACGAAGAGAAAATAATAATGGTCCTATAAAGTTACTAGCTGCTATGCGGTCTGTTACTGATGTTAATAATGGGCTAGATAAAATAGCATTTAACCACCACATGACTAAGTCTATAGTTACTCTCACAGATACTATCTCGGCTAAGCAAGCGTGGGGTCCTGCTGCTAAGTTGGGCCCTATTCAAGTACAAATGAACTTCGACTTTCTAGATAAAGGATATTGGGGTTCTATGAAAACGGCCATGCTGAATAAAGCTGTAAGCCTAGCATATCATAGAACAAAGAAGACATCTGGATTTTCTGCTGAAGAACGAGCTAGGGCACATGGGAATCTTAAAAAAATAACATCGAAGCTTAATTCTATTTTTCCTGCTAGTTTAGATGGAGAGGGTGTAATAAGGTGGGGCCCTTCTGTAGATAATCAAGAAGGTATGGCTAGTGTTCTGAAAAAGATGGCCAATCAGTTACCTATCACTGACATATTAGATATGTTGCAAACTGTAGGACACGAAGCAGTTTGGGATACTCAGACATTAGAGGCGTGGTATGGTAATCATGGAGGTTTTAAAGAAGCCCGCACTAATCTAAAAGCTAAGATGATAGGAATGCGTAGTCAGTTAGATAAAATAACTAAAGATGCAGATAATATAGGAATGATTGAGTCTATGAATAGATTGATAGATCATTATGATCCGTTAACTATAGTAGAACAAAATTTAAGAAAACGTAACGCACTAAAAGGTGGTTCGATAGATAAGCATTGGCAATTAATTAATGATGCAGAAAAGCGTAATGAGTTACTTGGTGAAGTTCCTATCTTCATGCAAATGGTTCCTACTACTACAGGACTAAGAGAAGGCATGTGGGCATTTTCTCAATCGTTCACTCCATATGGTCTTGAAGGAAATAAAGCAGAAGTTAATAAACGAGTTAAGTTTCAGACTAGTTACTTTAAACAGTTTATATTTGGTAATCATATAACAGACACAACTAAGAAAACATTACTAGCTAGTGGAAACTGGAGAAATGATCCTAGGTCTAATGCTGTACTTAAAAGATTTTCTAAATTATATGATGCCGCAACCAATAAAAATATATCAGAGTTATATACTAAACATGCGTTATCTGTTGAAGATGTACGAGCATTAACAGATCGAAGAGAAACAATATCAGCAATTGATAAACATTTAAGTATGATTCAAAATGGTAAAGGCATCGATGGGATAACAAGAGAAGATTTAACGATAACACAGGGATTTAATCAAATAGGAGCATTTGCGGACGAGTTATTAGATTCGTCATATGATAAAGATAGAGCTCTTGGTAAGATGCGAAATCCGTCCGAAGTATTAAACTCATTGAAAAATGATAGATATAATTGGGCCCACATAGATGAGATTCAAAACACTTGGCTTAGATTAGCAAAACAAAAAGGTGGTGCGTTTTATATTCCTCTTAGAAATATAAAAAGTGGAGGCGAAAAAATACCACTACCAGATAAACCATTTACTATGGTTCTAGAAGATGTAATGGAAAGTATTACATCTGCACCTGGTAGAAACAAACCACATATTAATAAAGATAGATTTATACAGGCATTACTTAATCAGTCTAGGGCAAATAAAGGACACGTTAAAGGCGAAAAATTATTTGATGTCGAGTTTATTCAATCTCATCAAGACAAGAGTTTGATTGGTAAACATGTTATAACATTAAATGGATTATACCTTCCTACAGGTGAAACTACACATGACTTTTTTAATAGACAGGCTGGCGGGTACGGTGTTTTAAATGATGTAGCTAATACAATGAAGTATATAGGATTTGCGTATAATGATTATCTCACTGAAGCTATTGAGTCTCGAAAGCTCGGAATAGAAGGAACTCTAGGAAAACACGAGTCTGCTATATCTCAGCACTGGTTAAAGATGATGATGTATACGTATATGTATGATAAAAATAATCCTGCATTCAATGCTAGTCAGTATTCGTTTCCTGGATATCAACCTTTATACATGCCTATCGACAACGCATTAGAACGAGCACATGGCATTTTATCTAATATGAGTGACTCAGGTAATGAAGCACTTGTTAAAAAATATGGTAAAACCAAATTAGGTGGTATATTAAATAATCTTGTAACTTCTAAAGTTAACACAGTGTTTCTTACAACCGACACTTGGGATCAATTAAAAGAAGGCGGACAACGGGCTATTAAAGTTGGTATGCATGGAATGTTAAATGAAATACCGCTGGCTACAATGATAGCTAACGCCGACGACCAAGTGCGAGAAGCCGTGAGATTAGCCGAAGCTGGAGAACATCCTTTGCCTGGTGGTATCTTTTCGAGGAACCCAATGGGACCTAATGGTGTATACGCAGCCATGAACACTAATCTTAATTTAGTACCGAGTGATATTGGAAATGCCCTTGGACTTAAGTCTGAAGTAATTTATGCTCCTGCTGTATTTGGATCATTAATTAAAGCGGATAGTGACCGGGACCATGCTGTTTTTGCAATGCTTGGATTTTCTACTATCGAAGAAATGAACAATCTTAGAACTGAAGGTCAAACTGCACTAACTAATTTTATGGATATGGAACAAAGTAAGAGAGTATTTAACGAGTTTAACAATAGTATGTTTCATACAGGAATGACTCCAAATCCTAACACTGGAGAATTAGAGACTCAACTGGTGTCTGTAGTAACTAATAAGTCGGATTCAGAGTATGGCTCCTTACGATTTGGTAATCCTATTTCATCTAAACAAGCTCGTAAGATGGGTGCTATTGGTATGAGTAATTTAACTAATGAAAAAATGCTTAGACAAATGCTGTTGGGTGCTTCTCCTGAACGAGCAATAGAACAACACATTAGTACAGCGGCATTAGTGGCTTCGTCTAAGCGAGTTATTCCTCTTATTACTAATACTGTTAGAACTCGTATCAGTGATATCTATAGAGGTGGCAGTGTCAAAGGTAAAACTAGTACTGCCATAGAACTGTTAATAGGAGATATAGGAACTGGGTTAAGTGCACTAGGACAAGAGTCTATTACACTTGGAAAACATGGAGCTAATATTGAATCAGCGTATGACATATTAAGTCTACATCAAGCATTACAAGATCCTGGAAAAATGGCGATTGAACAGTGGGACGATCTTAAGTCGCGATTTAGAAAAGCCTGGGACACAGACGCACAGGCTCAACTAGCCGAAGAAGCATTAACCAATGCTATGGGAATGTCCGCCTCTGTTAAACATCTGTCTAGAGTTGATAAATCTTTAGAACAATATTTAGGATTAGAACGGGCGTATGAATTTGGGTCATCGCTTAGTGCAGCTGAATGGTCAGATATAGTTAATTTCAAAAATGGCGGCAAGAATAGAAACTTGAATCCTACTGCGTCTATGGTATATAGGGCCATGAAGAGTGGAGACATGTTCGATATGAATAAAGTCTCAAATCCTAATAAAGCTGCGGCAATGTTACAGTCAGCTATAGAAACTAATTTCGACTTAGCTAGGGCTTCGATGAGGGCCCCGTCGGTTATGGGTGCATGGTTTGGACCAGAAAAAGCTATAAAAGCTAAGGGTAAAATTGCTAAGTTCGGGTCTATCGCGGCTCTTGGATATTTAGCTCTTAACTTCTTTAGACCCAATCAGTTATCTAATTCTATGAACCCTGCTGATGGATTTATAAATTTAGGTACTGATTCTGGTGGCGACAATAATTTTTGGTCATCAGACACAGAGTTAGCTAGGGGTGTACCAATAGATACAGTTAATGCTAGTTGGGAACAAACAGCTAGAATTGACCCGAGTTCTGACTTTCAAGATTATAAACATAGACAGTCAATAGTGTATAATGCGTTGTTAAATAATAAACTATTTAATACTTTTGGATTACAACTACAAAGTAATTCTCAAGCAAATATATCATATACAAACTATACTACTAAAACAGGTAGTTTTAATTCTTATGATATATCCAGACGGATGAGAAAAAATGGCAACAATAGAGGCTAATATCACATTAGAAATATCTGACGAAGTTAATGCACAAGCTATAATTTCACAAATCCAAGACGCAATATCTTCATTTAATGGGAAGCAAACTAATATAAATGTAATTGAAACAGACAATCCAATTACAGCTTCTCCCCTAAACTTTAGCTAGAGGAACCAGATGCCAGCTTTAAGCTCAAAGCCTCCAGTCGCTCAAAAATCAATTGGTAGGACATTAAGTGCTCTATTCGACAGATACTCTCGTTCTACAGATATTAGTTCAGAATTAGATTTGATTAAACATACAAATCTAAGTTCCGTTGCTATTGTATTTGACCCCGACATTAAAGGTGGTACGTCTTCTGTAGATGGAGACCATAAATCTCAAATAGAGGCTATAACCAAATTAATGTTTAGCTCTGATAGTCTTAATGTTCCGGTTCCATCTTACACATTTAATGCTACGTTATCGGACTTACGTCCTGGAGATATTATAAAATTAAATAGGAGTGTTAAGTTTGCTGATAGCCTGAGTTATCTTTCTACTCCATATTACTTAGTTGTAACTGATGTAGTAGATTCATATGGTCGTGCAGGAATTACGACTTGGCCATCTATAAATAGAGTATTTTCTAGTGGTACAACTTTTGGAGTTATACGTCCAGACTATACTTCAGTGGATATAGACTCATTATCTGCGATGATATTACCAAAATATACTGACGAATATGAACAGACCAGAACTGATACTAGAAAAGATAAATGGATTACAATTTCAAGATCATTTTCCGCAGACCCTGGATTCTTACAAATTGGCGACATTAAATTTTTTGTTGATCCTACCCAAATATCATTCATGACTCAAAATGGATATCAGTTTTTTCCTACGTTGCGAACACAAGGAAATCCTAAAATACCATCATTACAAGAAGTTAAAACGATATCGATCAATCTTATATTCCCAAACCAAGACACAGTAAATAATAATTTAATACCATTATTAGCTATGTATAAGAGAGCCCCGTTTGTTAGTATTAGGAATAAAGACGTATTAGATTTTTTTGCCGAGTTACTTCCAGTCGGAGCTAATTTCTTACCAGTCGCATTAGAGGGTATTCAGATACAGTCTATTCCTGGATTTCCAGATTCTATGCAGGCGAACATTAGTCTGCTTCCTTTTCAGTCAGAGCTTGTTACTGAACAATTTAAAGTTCTACGCACAATAGACGACGTCAAAGCACAACAATGGTATTTTACCGATAGGTCTTTTGATAAATTAATTAATCAGTCTAAGTCTAGATTGTATAATACTGGATTTCCAATCGAAGAAGAAGTAGCAGAGCCGCTTATAGATAGTACTGAGAATTTCGAAGAAAGTATTCCTTTCCGTTCTTTCTATCAAGCCCTAATATTCGAACGTGATAATGTGACTGATAGTCTAGGTCGTAAAGTTACTACAGTAGATGGTTCATCGTTACCATTAACTCAGTTTAGACCATCTAAAGAGTCTAGTTATTTACATTTATACGACTCAGAACAGAATAGACTTCCTATTCAATTTGAGTATTCGTATGTATCTACTGAGAAAGCATTAGACTTAGCAAGAGCTATATCTACAAGAAGACTAGATGCAGGTTCAGAACTGCTACAAAGACAAAGACAGATGCTTGAAATTATTACTGATAAGGATCGTCTTTCAGAACAACTACATCAAACGTTCACTACTAGAGATGATATTATATCACAGTCTATATCAACACTTAAAGAACCTGCACTGTTGGTAGATAAGTGGCTGGCAGACAATGGAGTAGAATATTCCCCTCCCACGAAAGCTGTTAAGAGTTCGGTTACTACATTACTTAAAATGATAGCTGTTAATAAACTTAATGATGTGGTTCCAGTGCGATCATTTTTAGAATTAGCAGGCCTACCTAAAACAATAACTGTCGATGATGTAACTAAGATATCAGACACAACACCTATTAATTTTTTACAAGAACTAAATGGAATACCAGACGTTACATTTGAAGGGTTTGTTACAGGTAAAGAGCTAGCGGACTATGTTGCTAAAACTATTGCTGAGTATCTTAAATCTGTTTCTCCAGATTCTCCTGAGATAGAAAAGTGGTCTAATTTTATTATTTCCTTAGTTACAACTGTAGATGACACACTCAATGATTCGATTAATAAAGGTGATCCTGAACTAGGCGTACAGTCTCTTCCAATTACAAAAACGTCATTTAAGTTACATCCAAAATATGATGTAGTAGTAGGATGGAGTGCGACATTTAGTAATAAGTTTATTCCTATGTTTTTACAAGGAGCTAAATATCCGTTCTACCAACATCTTGGATCTGATGATATTACTATGAGTCTTAGGATACATTCGCACGATGTTAATACAAGAGTTTCTCTACGAAATCAATTATCATTATTAAATGATAGAATACAGAATAGTGCTAAGTTGGTATTAATGAATGCTCCGGAATTAGCAGCCGAGTTAGATCCACGACTTAGTATATCTACTGGAGAAAAGTTTGCTCCAGGACATATTTTTAGTGTATTAGGTATTCAAAAAGTTGTATACGATAATAGTAGAGTTGGAAGTATAGAAGGCCAGCCTGGATCATGGGATATAACTATGAATTTAACACAGGCTAATTTTACTATTCGGGAATATCATGAAGTAGAAGAACTACTAACTCATAAAGATCTGACTGAAGAGTTACTAAATATAATTACTCGTGCATCTATTACATCAGATGGTAATATACAGATTAATAAGTATAAATTAAACTATGGTTCACTTATTTCAGATTTATCTAAAACGAGCAACGATGCTGTAAAAGCACTAATCAATGAAGATATACAAAACATTCCTAGTAATAAAAGTGCCGAACAAACTATTATATACTTTGGGTCATTAGACGATGCGGACTCGAGTCTAGCAGATAGATCTGCTATTCTCCAGAAAGAAAATAGTAGTGAACTTATCGAAAAGCGAAACTTACTATTAAATAATTTAAATAAGGTATACTTAACATTAGATTTTTTTAATCGAGAATTTACTAAAATCTTTGATGCACAGCAGGTTGGAACACAACAGAAGAAAGAAGATGCTGCATTTGATGCCAATACATTTACTGCTCGGGCAGCTGGAGATGCATTTAATTTTTGGTCTTCGTTTAAGAATTTGTTTGTCAAAAAAAATCAAACTCAGGGCGTCGGAGTCGATATTAAGCTATTAGATAATGACGTAGCTGAACTAGCTAACATGTTTAAATCTGGATATATTACGCAAGAAAAAGATAATATATGGACTACAAAAATACAAAAAGCAATAACTAATAATCCAGAACTCTCAGACATATTAAAACTATTAATACATAAGAAAAATCAATTACACGACACAGAACTTAATATAATAATTCAGTTGTTTGGATATCTACAGTCCGATAAGAGAGCCGTATGGGAACAAGTGTTCTCGTCTCGCGGAGTTCAAATAGGGTCCGCTCTTACTATTTTAAGTACTATATTTCTTGCTACTGATTTTGCTGGATTTATACCACAAGGAAAGCTTGTGTCGTGGGTAGTAAAACAAATTTTACTATTTAGTTTGGCTGGGGTTGCTTCGTCTGTCGGAGCTACATACTTAGAAAATACAGCTCTTAATGCTAGAAGTGCGGCCCAACAATTTTTAGCGAATAGTTTAAAAGGATCTATTAATAATATATTTGGTTCTCTTAAATATTCTTTTATGAGTAAGATAGGAGATAAGGTTCTTAAGGATCCCATCGTCCTAGCTGACTTATTCAACGAAGAACTAGCAATAGAATCATATAAACAATCTAGAGGTTTTGGAGTTAACTGTTATCCAGATTTCGATGTACCAGTAAGTGCTAAGACTACGTGGTCTAATAAGTATTATGCTATCTCCGAAAATCTAGGGTTTTCAATGGCTCCAGATTTTTACTTATACAATTATGACGTAGCGAAACGAAGTAAATCTATGTTTATTCAGGACTCTGTTAAGAAGTCTATTAAGATGGGTAAACTTGCATCTATGACTACGCTCTTAGAATACAATGACACTATAGCAAAGTTTCAACTTCTAGAATCTCAATTTTCTACAGCTATTACTGACTCTGACCTCAGAAGCAGAATAAAGTCGGATTTGGATTTTACTAATTCTCAAAAAGATCCTACTTCCCCAACTTATTTCGACGATCTTATTACTTCTACACAACAGTTATATGTGAGTATATCTAAAGAATTATCTTCTGAGGATGGAGCTATAGACCCTGATAAGTTTAAGTTTAACTTAGTAGCTGCGGCAAGAATGACTCGTATTGTAGATTTACTTACTGCTCAGGTGCATATCAACTTAGCACTAGCTGGAACAAAAACGCCTACTGAGTTAGAAGCAAAAGAATTAATAGCAAATAATAAGTTAATAGATAAATCAAAAGAAATATATACAAAAATTACTAATAAGAGTACAACATCAATACCATATAGTCTGTCTGACCAAAATTATACATCGTTAAAAGAAATGTTCGATTCTCTTTATACGTTATTTAATTCTACATATTTCTCTACTAAAGTTATATCATCTGATGAGGCTACGTCTAATGACCAAGTTGATGCTCCTAACGATGACATCACTAAACAATATTCGTTTGTAACATCTAAACTCACATCTCCTACATTAGATAAATTTGAAAGATACATATATAAATTAATAACCGATGTAATTATAATGAGTAATGCACTGTGGGATTTCAAAAAGACCGGAGATGTTTCAGTATTCAATGTTCTTACAGATATACCAGAAATTAAAATGTTAGACTATTATAACTGGAGATTTGTAGAAGATCAAGCTGGTAAACAAGCAGAACTACTTAGGACGTTTGCAGAAGAAAGTCTAAGCACTATGAGAGGTAGAACTAAAAAATTATATCCTACGTATAAGATTTATTTTATAGAAGAGGATCGTGGAATAGTTAAAAGACTAGACGACTTCTATTCATATAACGCTATTCAATCTATAGAGATAGCTAACAATAAATATTCCGCTAGTTCTACTGCGATCATTAGTCTTAGTAATGTTACTAACTCGCTTACTAATCCATTGTCTATTCTAAAAGAATCCGGTGATTTACTATATAAAATGACGCAAGAAAACGATAATGTTTTCTTTGGGCACTTAGATGTGAAGCCTGGAACTAAAATGGTTATTAAGCTTGGATATGATGCGAATGATGCAAATTTACCAATACGATTTGTAGGACGAATAGTAGAGATGACTCCAGGTAGTACTTGTAAAATTATAGCTCAGGGCTTTGGAGCACAACTTAATCATGAAATCACTAAGCTAAATTTTGGATTTTGGTCCACTGAAAATGGAATGGGAGATGTTGTTCGTGCAATTTTAGATTCTATTCCTGGACTAGAAGGACTAGGAACTGCACCGCCTGTATTTTTAGGCGATAGTGTAGATGGCAATTTTAGTGGTAAGAATTTTAGAGGTCTTAATAGTAACTTTATAGATAAATTTTTATTATCAAATATAATGTCTAGCGTTCATTCTAGTCTTTTTTCTATAGATAATCCTAGAGACGATAATATATTTTTACAGTACGATTACTTTAATACTGTAGGATTTAGAGCTGACGCAAAGCCAACGTTTGATTGGTTAGTATTTCAACAGACTGTATGGCAAGCATTAAATGAAGTTACATTATATAATAGAAATTGTTTTCCGATGATTAAATTATATAATAATGACTCTTTATCTTCTATGAATGATCTTAGAGAAACTATATTTGTAGGTGACAAATCTGGATACTATAAATACACAGACTCTTTTTCTTTATCTACTAAAGACTATAAAGGTATTAAAAGTGCAGTGGATGATTGGAATAGTTTAATTTTAAGATTAGAAAATAATCCTAATATTAAAACCGTATGTAGAGATGCTGTTGCTAGGGATGGAATATACTCTATGCCAGTAACTGAGTTGACTGCACGGTCGGCATATCCAGATGTAAATGGTAATACTTTCTTTATTGCTATATTATCGGATAACGCTGTAGCTCCTGAAGGAACAGATGTCGCAGCTGCAAATACCCGAATTAAGAGTTCTATTCCTATTGATTCTGCGTTTGTTCCTCCCACCGGAGTAGAGCAAGTGGGTGTTCTTAGACCTGACATAGCAGATGATTTCTTAGACCTAGTCAGATTTATGCAGAATCCATATGGTCCACTTATTCTCGCTTGGACTATTTTAAACACTAGTCAATTTAATGGTGCTACTACAGTATCTCAATTTAGTATAGATTATCTTAAATCTCAGTTTCCTATTTTAGATAGGTCGGATGGAAACTCTCTCACCGTTTTACTTCGTAATATATTTGCATGTATTAATACGCAACAGATTCCAGAAGTTAATGCTATTAGGAATAGTTTGGTCACCAAAAAACATTGGAATGTTAGAGGAGAACAGTGGGATGGTCCACTTATAATTAGTTACTGTGCGAATATTTTATATTGTTTATTTTCTAACGTTACAGATGGCGGCGGAACTAATAGTGCTACAGACCCGGCCAGCGGTAAGTATTATCTGGGTGCATTAAAAGGTGAAGGTAAAGGAATCGATTACACTGCAGTATTAGATATTCATCCTGCAGCAACTGGAAGCACAGATAAAAAATTTATTAATCATCCTGCATATAAAAGAGTTCAAAAGCATCATCTTGTATCTGATACATCTGATATACTTGCTAATAATATATCGTTATCTAATGATTTTAATAACTGCGTCACTGTATATTATACAGATGAGCCACAACCATATACTGGCATATATAATATACCTAGTAATAAATTAGATACATTAAAGTCGTGGACTATTAAATCGTTCGGAGAACTTAAAGATAGCCAGGTAAGACTATTAGAAACATATCAGAAAAATATAGATACTAACTGGTGGGACACTAGAGATGCCGGAGTTTCAATTTTTCAGAAATATGCTAAAATGAGTTCTGCGGAGATTAAAGATAAGGCTCCTAATTGGGATGCCCTTCCAGCATTTGCTACTGTATCTGTTAATTTACTACAGCGAGAAGTAGAAAAAATGTATCGTGGAACATTGGAATTAGTAGGTAATCCAAATATAGATCCTGGGGATATAATACACTTAGACGACGTTATTAACGATATGAATGGACCGATTGAAGTAGAAGAAGTTATAGAAAGTTTTACTCCTAATGGTGGGTATAGAACTATAATTACTCCAGCGTTAATTACATATGATCGAGATCCTATTACTGGTAGAGACATTTCAACGATTAATAGAATGATGACTACACTCGATACTCTACGTTCTAAAGCTAAACAGACTACAAAAATGCAGGCTGCTTTTGGACTTCTGGGTATTGGAGGCGTTGGCGGCAATGTTGCTAGAACGTTGTATAAAGGCGGACTGTCTACGGTTGGTGCTATAGGCGGGTGGGTTACAGCTGCGGCAGTAGCATTAGGAGCTATAACATTTATATATAATGGAACATTAGCTATTGATAAACAGTATACGAAGTCTATTTATGCTCAAATGGCTAATCTATTTGGTCGCGATTGTATAAACTTTTCTACTTTAATGTACCATGGAAAACCTTACATGTCTGGATTCGATGGCGTTGATTATACTAATATATCGACTATAATTAATCATCAGCTGGCCGGGGAAGACTTTGTCACAAGATTATCAGCGGCTAAAGATACCGAGTTGTTGTGGATCTTATCTGGTGGTGACTTCTCCAACTTAGGATTTATGGAAAAACTTGGAACATGGTTCCCTAATTTTGATAATACATTTAAAGATAAATTATATGGAGTAAATTTAAAAAGAGCAGCAGAAAACTCCAATACTAATATTGGTAATGGACTCTTAAGCCACTAAGGAAAACACATGGCCCCAAAACTTTCACCAGATGATAGTAGTAGTATTAAAAATTACGTAGTTAAAGTAGCACGTCTTCCACAGTACTTTAATCAGTTCCAACGAATTCTAAGAATCGAATTTGGGTCTGATCCTGGACAGAGATACTTTGATTTTCTACTTACTGATTCTAATAAAGTTCCTAATAATAAGAATACTGTCGCGATCTTACAAACCTATGAAAGTATACTATTAAGTGATAAGTACGCCATGTTTCCTGGTGATCCTAGACTAGACCTACCTCCTGGATATCTTGACCAAGATACGTTTGATCCAAGTCAATTACCTAATGGATTTATAACTGATATACTATCTCAGTATACTACTATATACGGATCAGTTAATCCAGACGGAGATACTGGACTTAAGCTACGAAGCATGGATGATCCTAGTAACTGGGAGAATATTCAGATAAGTCTACATGGTCATTTGCCTGCCTCCTATACTAAAACTAAAGAACAAATGGACGGCGATCCCGTGTTTTCCTCATATGGTGTAACCGTTGGTAATAATTTTACACAAGTAACTGGCCCTGGTGCTAATGGAATCACTATGGGTCCAGATTCCACTATGGTTTTTTCTGGTGATATTCATTATCAAAAATCAAAAGGATCACAAGGAATGGTTGGAGATAACCCACTTGCCGGATGGATTCCTGCTACGATAATGACTGCACCATTAGCAATACAATGGATACCTAACATAGATGCGATAGCAACTTTTGGAGCATTAGGACAAAGAGTTGCAAAAGGAGCACGAGCTCTTACAAAGCTTACGGAATCAGCAAACTCTCTAAGGGCGTAATATGATATTTGAAGGTTTTATAGACGTTCTATTTTCTGGAGATCAAGATATCGAATTTGAAAAAGGCGATATTAAAATTACCAGAGGAATAGACGCTCTTAAAAGAGAAATATTTAAACGGCTTATTACAGAAAAAGGTGATTGGCCACTCTTTCCAAATGAGGGATCTAGCCTTAGCAATTTTGTTGGTGAGCCTAATACAAGAGATGCTGCAAGTGCAATTAAGAAGTTTTTAATGGAACAGTTGTCGTCGGTTATAGCTCCAGTAACGATGCAAGTGTCCGTTATTCCTGTAGCGTTAGAAGAAGTAGATGTATTAATAACACTATATATGTTCGATCAATTAATCGGAACTGTTTCTCTACAGGTAGATTATATAAATGGAATTACTTATGCTGGTTTTGACGACCAAGTAGATAAGATAGTGTCTAGTAGTAAAACTAGAATAAATGAGACTGGTAGCACCCGACAATATAATAAATATTGGGACCAGATTAGGAAACAATAGGAGTAAAAATGCCTTATAGAAGAACTTATAGCGAGGCACAATCTGACGCTCAAACTAGGCTTGAGGCTAATACCCCATTAACAAATTTTGGACCGCTCAGTATTGGTGCTACATTAGTTAGTCAGCAGTCGGTTGAAGTAGAACGAGTATATAAAGAAATAGATAGAATGTATTCTGTCTTTGATCCTACTGTTGCTGCTGGTGACCAGTTAGATAGGATAGCTTTTATATTTGGGGCCCAACGAAATGGTTCTGTTTATGCGTCTGATATAACTTATACAAACGTGTATTTTAAAATAAATCCGTCGTTAGGACTGAACTTGGCTGGACTAATAAATCAAGTTTATCCGGCGGCTACTAAGTTAAGATTTAGACAAAGATTGGAAGATCTTGGATATATTGATAGTGCTCTTTCTCCGACGTCTCTTACAATTCCCTCCGACATGATTCTAACGTCTACTGATGGAATTAAACAATATAGAACTTTAAACGCAGCCACTATCACTAATGAGTCTAGTGAAACATTTATCCAAGTAGTAGCAGCAACTCCAGGTAGTACACATAATATTATAAGTAATGAACTAACAAAACATAGACTTGGTGAGGTTAATGGCCTTAGAGATCTAGCTACGTACATTATATGTACTAATAAGTTTCCTATTAATAATGGTGGTGACCCCATATCAGATAACACCTTTAGATATAACTTATCATTATTACCATCTTCGTTTCTAGGTAATGAGGCTAGGATTAGAAGTGCTGTTTTAGGTATTCCTGGAATTAGAAATATATTACTCGAGCGTGGAAGATATGGCAATGGAACTCTACATATTATGGTCGAAGGCGTAAACCCAATTGCTTCAGACTCTTTATTGTCTGCAACTAAAGAAATTGCAGAAGCAGCATCTAGTGGATCAGAAATTATATATGTCGATAAGCCAGACTACTTAGGCATAGAACTAA
>Ga0114918_10000923_pt1 | contig 25862 bp, 34 predicted proteins | sample LantaG_FD_87015 | JGI IMG/M metagenome (GOLD analysis project Ga0114918, IMG submission 87015) | Deep subsurface microbial communities from Baltic Sea to uncover new lineages of life (NeLLi) - Landsort_02402 metaG | ecosystem: Environmental > Aquatic > Marine > Oceanic > Sediment | place...
AAAATCCTCTACGATCTTTAATGCAAACTCATGAAGCACTCTATCAAGCCCACTATAATCCAAATCATTACATAGGCTCCAGGAGATCTTATTTTGTTCCCTTATCCAATCTGTGGCATTCAAAACCCACACTTGGTTTGCAATGTCCTCGAGAGAGCACCCATCACCCCCCAGGTGAGCAATCGCATACCCACGGGATACTTCGTCCATCTGTGGCAATAATCGAAGCACTGGGCGTTTATCAGCATCCACCAATAGCCCCCGAATATCCCCCAACCCAACCTTGCTGCCCATCATGAACCTCCTTCTAAAACTTTAGATTCTAAACTTTTTCCCTCGACCCCCCCTTGGATACCTACCGAATCCTCCAGTATATCCCCCAGTAACTCTAACTGCTTCTTTTTTTCTACATCCCTATATTCAGCTCTATGTACAGCCCAGGATATAGTTTTATATGCAGCCTCCTCTGCAGCCCTATCTGCAGCCCAATATGCAGCCCTATCTGCAACTCCATATGCATCCCAAAATGCAGCCAAATCTGCAGCCCTTGCCTTCTCTAACTCTTTATCCGAAATTTCCCTCTCCATCCACTTCCTTTTAAGTTCTAAGAGATCCCAAGATTCTTTTAACGCCTCTCCTTCCCTCTTCTCATGGGACACCAAGAAATCCTCCGCTACTTTCACAGCAAACTCATGTAGCGCCCCATCAAACCCACTATAATCCAAATTTTTACATAGGATCCAGGGGATATAATCTAACCCTCTGATCCAATCCGTGGTATTCAATATCCACACTTGGTTTGCAATGTCCTCGATAGAGCACCCATCACCCCCCAGGTGAGCAATCGCATACCCACGGGATACTTCGTCCATCTGTGGCAATAATCGAAGCACTGGGCGCTTGTCAGAGTCAATCAACAGCCCCCGAATATCCCCCAACCCAACCTTGCTGCCCATCATAAACCTCCTTCAATAACTTTAGATTCTAAACTTTTTCCCTTAACTCCCCTCTCTATACCTACCGAATCCTCAAGCATATCCCCCAGCATATCCACCTGCCTCTTTTTCTCTATAGCCCTATTTTTAGACCTATCTGCAGACCAATATGCAGTCCAATATGCAGCCCTATATGCAGTCCTATATGTAGCGTAATATACAGTTTTTGATGTAACCCAATCTGCATCCCTTGATGCATCCATTAATGGAGCCAAATCTGCAACCAAACCTACAGCCAAAGATGTAACCCCATATGCAGACCTGTATGCAGATATGGCCTTCTCTAACTTTTTATCTGAGATTTTCCCCTCTATCCACCTTCTCTTCACTCCCAAGAGATCCCAAGATTCTTTTAGAATTTGGCCCCCTTGATCTTCATGGAATTTAAATAAATCTTCCACGCTCTTCATAGCGAACTCATGGAGCACACGAGAAAACCCACTAAGGTCCAAACCTTTGCATAAATCCCCGTTTATATAATCTAACCCTCTGATCCAATCCGTGGTATTCAATATCCACACTTGGTTTGCAATGTCCTCGAGAGAGCACCCATCACTCCCCAGGTGATCCAGTGCATACCCTCGGCACACTTCGTCCATCTGTGGCAGCAAACGTAGCACAGGGCGCTTGTCTGTATCCATTAATAACCCACGTATGTCGCCAATAAAGAGACAAGGTGCATTCATCTTACTTTCCTTAAACTATAGTTTTTCCCATGTGGGAAAATAGACGAATGGAGGAAAACTTTAGACTCTAAAGTTTTTTAATGATGGGATATTGTTTGTATTCATTGCCGTCAATGGACGACCCTGTCTTACTTTTGCCTGCTTTAACCATTCTTTGGCCAGTGGGGTCCATTGGGTCAGGTCCCCATTCTCCCCATTGTTTAAAGAAGAATGGGGTGTTTGCACGAAGGCAGTCATTTCTTAATTGAATTGCCCATGAGGGAAGCATTGCCCTTGCCTCTTTTCCTGATTCACCCCCGCAAATCACCCATTCCAACTCGGAAATTCTTGGGATATTGAGAGGTCCAATTAATGGTTCGCAACTTAAAAAACGAACTGGCGCAGGATGTTCGAGTAATAAATCAACACGTTCATCAGCACGTTGCTGATCCTCCACAGAGGTGCCTAGCCATACATGAGATGGCCATCCACCATCCATCCATTTATCAGGGACCATTGTTTTGACGTTCTCTATCCTTTTGGTTAAAAGGAGCCAATCAAGTTCCCTTGTGCTGTCTATCAAATCCCAAAGTTCGCTTCGCCATTCATCAGCAACTTCTGCGTCGAATACATCCGCCAAACTGGCACAAAAGACTTTGAACCTGACGCCCAAGGACGATGCCTTTTTATTCCACGTAATGGGTTTCTTCCAGTTAGATATCGATGTCTTGTTACGAGGCTTGCCTTTGCCCCATTCTACAGTTTTAAACCGATGGTCGAGGAGGGTTTCTGCGTAACAGTGGATACACCCTGGAGACTTATGGGTACATCCAATCCATGGATTAAAAGTATAGCCCTTATGAGAGACATCATTAAGTCCAGGCGTCTCTGTCCATTCAATGTTTGTTTTTCCCATTTATTTATTCTCCATGCTGTTTATTTATACAACCCGTATTGAACCTGAAATTCAGAACAACGCTGTCTAATGGGATTGATCCAATGTGGATCAATCTAACGGTTCTATTGCATGTGATTTCCTTGGGGGGTTCTACTTCTCCACCAAAGATACTTGGGGGTTCTACTTCTCCACCAAAGATACTTGGAATTTCAACTTCTTTCTTTTTCATGTTTATTAATCTCCTGTTATTTAGATGTACGCGCATCCATGTCAAAGGATCCCGCCAACGGTCTTCTTCTATTCAGAATGACTTTTTCTGGTTTTGGAATCTCTCTATATTCAGATGTTTTTCTGGGGATCAAGGATTCATCTAGTGAATGTTCCTTGAGACCAAAAGCAAGACGTTTCGCTTTTCCTCCCCACTTTTGGAGAACGTCTGCCTTCACTAAGTTTAAGCAATCTCGATAAATTGCATGATTATTAAAATCCTTAAACTCTCGAGGAAGTTTTGCCATGATGCCTCCAGCGGTTTCTGGTTTGCCTAAGTCTTCCAATACCTGGAGGATCGCTTTTCTCCTGCGCATTATAAAATCTTGTTTTGCTTCTTGTTTCGTCATTTTAACGCCTCGATTTGACTTATTTCTGGAATTCTATATACACTTTATCTTTGATTTCTTTCAAAATTTGTGGATTTGCTTCCAGGAAGTCTAGTGTTTTGACCTTCCCCTGCCCAATGTTTTCTCCTTTATACTGATACCAAGCACCACTCATATTCATGATCCCATAATCACATGCAAGGGTTAATGCCTCAGCGGTTGCCCATACCCCTTTCCCATAATAGATCTCGGTGTTGGCTTCTCTGAAAGGGGGAGCCATCTTGTTCTTAATTACTTTAATCTGGGTTTCATTGCCAATTACTTCGTCCCCGCGTTTGATAGCTTTTTTCTTGGCAACTCTTAATCGGATGGATGCATAGAATTTCAGAGCGTTTCCGCCTGTCGTGACCTCCGAAGGGCCAAACATAACACCAATCTTCTCCCGGAGTTGGTTAATGAAGATAATCGTAGTATTTGTGGTACTTACGATCCCAGCAAGTTTCCTCATTGCCTGAGACATCAACCGAGCCTGTAGCCCCATTGAACTACCACCCATATCCCCATCGAGTTCCGACTTAGGAACCAGTGCAGCTACTGAATCGACTACAACCAAATCAATGCCACCAGATCGGATCATTGTTTCGCAGATCTCCAGGGCTTGTTCTCCATAGTCAGGCTGAGACAAGATCATATTATCAGTATCCACGCCCAGTTTTTTGGCATAGTCAAGGTCGAGTGCATGCTCAGCGTCCACAAAGAGCACCCTGCCGTTCTCTTTTTGCACAGAAGCAATCGCATGCAGAGTCAAGGTCGTCTTCCCGCTGGACTCTTGCCCAAAGATCTCAATAATGCGCCCACGGGGATACCCATAAATCCCTATGGCTTTATCCAGGTGCATAGATCCAGTGGAAAACGTCTTTGTGAATGCAGTGGGGGTTTCATTCCCGAGAATACAGATACTTCCTTTCCCGAACTGTTTCTCAACCTCTTTCATCGCTGCTTCGATCGCAACGTCTTGTGGACTCTTCTTCACTTCAACTTCTTCGCCAACTTTGAGTTTCTTTTCTTTCGCCATAGTAACCTCCAGGAATAAAAAAAAGGGCCACATCCATTGAGAGAGAATCTTAAACCTATGGATGTGGCCCTTTTTTATTTAATTGAATTAAGAGTTTCTTAAGAATGCAGCCATCTCAGCGACTGAGTCTTCAGATGTGGTGATTTGTTCAGGCTTCTCCACTGGAGGGCCATTCAAATAAGCGAGTCCTGTATTATGGGTGAAGATTTTTGCACAATAAGCAACCAAGGGACACTTCTGAGTACAGTCCGTATCTTTGGGATCCGGTTCATTGCCATAACAATGTGGAACTTGCTTCTCTGACTGAGCACCTTCGATTCGGTTTTCAACGAGTTCTTTTCGGGTGTAGATAGAGCCCTGGGCAGTCAACTCTTCCCAGGAAGAGAGAGGGCTCTTATGCTTTCCCGGCAAATTTGCATTCCCACCGGATGGGTCTTTAAGACTTCTGGTATCAGAGTAGTCCACCTTATCCCCATTCATTAACTGAACAGTATTATTATAGGTAGGAATTCTGAATGAAATATGATCATCCATGTCAAACATTGTCTCAGCCACCTGGGTCAATTTCTCATTATCTTCGAATAGAGGCGTTGGCTTGGGACTAAACGTTATGGCATACTCAGTATTATTGCCAGTCCCGGTTTTTGTCATGTTCATATCATGGCCTTCAAAGGGATCACTTAAATCGCCCCACTCTGCCGATGAGAAAACGTCAGTGATCTTCTTGTGCGCCTGCCATCCAAGCGAGATAAATTGGATCTTAGGTGTGCCTAAGAGTTCTGGATTTGCAGCAACTAACTCGTCTTTGTTTGTCCAGAGAGGGTCTGCGCGATCAATTAATTGATAGGCGAACCTACGAGATACCTTCATATCATTTGCCCTCTCTTCATCGTCGAGAGTCCCTGTGCTTTTGAGGATTTTAACCTGCTCGCAAATATAACAAGGCTCCGCGCCATCTGTCATAGATGCAGGGCACACCATGGACCATTTATTTGGTCCAACATTCCAGTGTTGGTAATATTTTTTATAAGGGAGCCCAGCATTGTCACCTTCGCTGGTCCATGGAGGAAGAAGGCGCAACTTATATGGGGTATTGTTAGAAGCCTTGAACCATGAGGATGGTGTCGAGGCTCCACGCCTGGGTTTATCGACGGCTTGTGCTTCTTTGATTTTGCTAACGTTTGATTTTACGAATGCGTTTTTGATTCCGGTCATGTTTGTCATACTCCAGTTTATTGTGTTTTTCCAGGGAACGGTGAGTTACTCAATCGACTTGTTTTAGATCTCACCGCATCATCTCTCATTGCGGTGTTGGCACTTGGGTATGGTGTTCGGGGAACGCCATACCCAATGGTAGCGTCCGTGCCTTTCAACTCTGCCCTCTGCATGGCTCCAATGGAAATTAGAGATTGCATACGCTGTTCAAATGAATCAACGGCTGCTTTTGCGAGATCTTTTTCCAACTTTCTTGTCCTTAAATCGAGTTTGGCTTGTTTTACGTTTGAATCCATCACCACATGGGTTTCAACTTGTTTCACGGTGAGTCGATTGTCTCCTGCTCCATAAGACTGTCTAAAGTTTTGTTCAGACTTGGCTTCAGTGACTTGAAGATCCGCTTTCGCCTCCTCATATCGATGTGTTGCATATGCATATAAAGATGCATAGTAAGCATATTTCCCAGGCTGCTCAATCAATGATTGGGATACATCATTGGCATCAATCTCTGGCAAAGTACGCCAATTCTCAGGTGTCTTCAGTGTCAGTTTTTTGACTTCTTCGCGTAATTCATTATATTGAATATCTTCTTCCATCCAATGAACTCCAAGTTAATTCTGCTTTTTCATTGTTCCATTTGATTACACATATAGATGAGAAAGTGGAGAGAAAAGTGTTAATTATTTTTGAGAAACTGTTTCGATGGCTGGCGTATCTGCCCAACCCTTCCATTTGTTTGAGTTTTCTTCCACGACTCCCTTCTTTGTATTCTTGCTCCTTGTTTTGTTTCGCCATTCCCTACTGGTCTGAGTCTGCCTCTCATTGAGCGCAAGATCATTTTGGTTGTGCAACATGCGCTCCGTGTGGACCTCTGAGCGCAACTTTAACTGTTGTTCTGTTCGCCCAGGGAAGTCAACCCACCCAGGGGTTGCTGCCATCACTCGGGTTAACGGAGTGTCGCATCTTTTACACTTTTGACAATCCTGCTCCTTGCTGTCCACTATGATTTCTTCTTCATTCTCACACCCATTACACCGATAATCCCAAATTACAAGCATGACAAATCTCCTTTAATTGTTCCTGAAAACTTTAGACTCTAAAGTTTTTTAGCGATTCTACAAATACTTCTTCATTAAGTGAAGGAAGTGAGGGTCGTAGTTTAATCCGACATTTCTCACATTCCACAATCCAGATTCTCTCACTTGGGGTCTTGATGAACGCATGCCAAGCCAATTATTGGAATGATGATGTATCCGCTCTTTTTTAAAATTGCTTAAAAGTGCAATTGCGTTTTTTTCAATAAAATGCCTCGCAGCTCGCCCGTTCTTTTCATCGGGGACATTTAAGCATAGAAATGGCATTTTCCCAATGTAATATGAAACATCATCTTCAATATTCTTCTCGAGCATCCGAACATGTTCATTGTCCAACTTGGTTCCCCATGTTTTACTGATGGCTTCAGGGTAGTTATTGAAACGCAACAGCGCATCCCCTACCAACATGCGAAAGACTGACTCTCGGTGGTTCCCACCTCTTTTATCAGTATGTCCCTTATGTTTAGCTAAGCGGTTCCATAGAGTGGTTTTTGACGCAAGACTGACCGCATGTGTTCCCACTCTGACGACTCTGAGTTGATTTGAGTCCTCAATATACTCATCTAACTCAAAAAAAAAGTAAACACCTTGTTCAGGGAAACTCACACTCCCATCACTTCGGTCAAGTAAGTCATATGTTCCTTTCTGGCTCTTTAACTCTAATAAAATTTTATAAAAATGAAAAAGATGTTCTCTTCTCATCGTGCTGCCTTATAAAGATTGAATGGGCGACGATCAATTATTCGACCTTCTGTATACTCTATATTCACAAGTATGGGTATGTCAAATAATTCAGCGCCAACAGCCTCAAAGGAGTTTTTTATAATTGATGCACCTTCCATGGCTTTGTTCTTTTCTACCACTATATGCACTTCATCATGCACAGTATTTATAAAATAATGGCGGACACCCTTTTGCACAAGAGAATTTTTAGATGCCACTAAACACTTTTTGTAAAAATCAGCAGCAGTCGATTGAGCCATGTGATTCACAATAGATAACTCAATTTTAGAACGTTCACTATCTAGGAGATGAGGACTCATTAATTCTTCGCAATTCTTTATTCTTCCAAACATATTGCAAACATATCCATTGGAAGCACCACTTATTTTGACTTCGTTTATCCATTTCATTACCATGGGTTTGTCCCTCTTAAATGATCGGATAAATATTGAACACTCTTTGACGGAATAGAAAAGACCGTCTTTAATCAAAGCGTCAGCGAGAGCTTCTGCTCCGATCCCGTAATAGATAGAGAAGTTTAACTTTTTCCCAACGGCCCTCATTCGCCTCTTTTCTATGTTATCTGCAGTATCCCACTGTTCTCGAAAAATGTTATGCGCCGTCATTGCATGGATGTCGTCCATGTTTCTGAACCCATCTAATAGCGATGGCTCTCTGGATAGGTAAGCAATCATCCTTAAATCGATTTGATTTAGATCACAAAAGAGCAGAATAAAATCCTCGGATAATTCTGGGTCTAATTCGAGTATTTCAGTGAATAGAGGGAAGTCATCCGACTTCTGAGGATATCCTTGAATGTTAGGCTCACGAGTTGTTATTCTGCCGGACGACGTCCCTATTTGATTAAAGTCGGCACGCACATGTCCATCATAATCCATTGATCTTTTAATGCCAGTGAGTGTTTTTAATTGGTAGTTTAGTTTATTATATTGAAGTATAACCCCTGCAATCTTATGACCATGATGAAGCATTCTAAGTAATGCACTTTCCGTCAAGGATGGGACTTGATGCTCCAGAGGAAGACTGCGCGTTGACTTCGTCGGTTTCAACACGGGTATCCCCTTCTCTCTTAATCGTATACCCAGGAGCCGCAGGTTTGATAATTTAACAGGGGGATCTCCTAAAAAATCCACAAGTTCCTTTTCGACTTGAACAAGTTGATCTGTCGCTATCTTAATATTTTGTTTTAAAGTTATCCTGTTTACATAGATGCCATTATGCTCGAGTTCAAACACGATAGGGAGCGCAAGGTGCTCAAGTGAAGATAATTGGAGACACCCTGCATACTCTTTTAATTCCTTAAGTAAAACATGGGCGACAATCCAGGTGTAATAAGAGTCACTTGCTGCATACGGAGTCATAATGCTCAAGTAGACATAATCGTAATAGGATGGGGCCAGACGATCTTTCTTAATGTTTACAATTTTATTTTTTGAGCAAAAAATGCGTATGTATGAATCAATAGCATTTTTGAATTCGATAGCATCCTCACCGAGGATTTTTATTGCCGAATACTTCAGGCTGGCAGGTTCAGTTGGGTCCAGCGATCTCTTTATGAGGTATGCATCTATAAATTTAAGAGGAAGAGGAAGTCCTTCTTTCTGGAATTGATGGAATTCAAACCGCGCATTCCAGAAAAGCCATAGGACATCATTTCGCTTGAATACAGCGATAAGATGCTCTGCGACTAGTTTTGCGTTTAAATTTGCTTCTCCTGTCCTGTGGCGAACAGGAATGTACACATTCCGTAATAGGGGCTCTTCAGAAGAGCCATGATTGATTTGATAAGAGAATGAATATCCGCAAAGTCTGTGCCTGCGAGAAAGACCATTTGTCTCGGTATCAGATGCGATACAATTACTTTTCATAAGGTCATTCACTAAAGAAAGGAATTTATCCCAATCATTAATGAGTTCAAATTTTACTTTGGGTCGGGGGATTTCAAATAGAGGATCAGAGACGAGATCTTGCGGTGTGGGGAGTTGAATATCTTCGTCTTGGAATCTGTGGTACTTGGGGGGGCCTTCTTCCTTTGGTTCAAAGAACTCGAAGTTATTCTTTTTTTTCAATTTCGCTCACATCATCCTTTAATCCCATCGTGGGCTTGTTCTTTAACTCCGTCTTCCTGATTAAGAAGAACTCATCCATAGGACTTAGTTGGCTAGTTTGAGCCACGTAGTATCCCGTGACGCCATCGTAGACATCTGGATTCCAAATACCCAGCCAAATATAATAAGAATGCCCGAGTGATACAACTTGATCTGATTGTTGAAGCGTTTGAGCAATCGCTGTTCTCCAGTCTGGACGATTATAGGAGATGCGTCCAATGGTGACTTTTGATAGAAGCGCCATCAAATCACGGATGTGCAAAGGTTGCTGAGCCACTCTAAGAATGCGAACTAATTCGACTCGGAAGGTTGGTTTTCTATTTGATCTTTGGTAGTCATTTAGTTTCCAGTTGGTGATTTTTCCATCAGCGAATTGGATGATGCATGCTTGTTTGAGAGTGCATAATTCGGAACACAGTTTATTGACATTGTCGTAAGATTTACCAAAACACCGAGGAAGTTCAAGGGCACCGTTGTCGCTACGCTCAACAGCAACGCATCGAGCGCATTTATGATGACTTCGGCTGAATCTTTTGAGTGCGGATTCTTCCGCTAGAAATAGAAGACTGCAACTTTTACATTGGAGTCGTTCATCTCTGAACCCTGGATGACTGAGACCATCCATTTTAAGTGGATTCTGTTTTCGTTTTCTTTTCTTACGCTTCGCCACGACTTTGCTTATTCTCCATGGAGACCAAGGGTGACTTTGAAGTCTTGGATGGTGTTGCAGACGGTCCCCCATGAGACATCCAAGAATGTGGAGATTTCTTCTTTGGAGCAGATCTCGAGCCTTGCTGAGTTTATGTATGTTCCTCCAGAGTGCCTCATAAATTGGATAAATTCTTCAGATGGGTCAAAAATGGTTTCGATGATTGCGCGACGTTTCAGTTCGGTTGGATTGATCTTTGCGGGGTCATCTTTGCGCCAGTTGGATATGACCTGACTGGCCTTCTGGAAGATGTCTCTAGCAAGTTGTCTGGATTCTGGAGCATTCCCTTGGATGAAATATTTTCCATTGTGACGACAAGACAAGTCAACGTCTTGCGAACTATGACAAACCAAAAGAGCGTTCTTGGATATAGATTCAGCATCTGACATGTAATCTGTGTTGTTTTTGGAATACGGGCTTCGAGCCATCTCGCTATCGATGTGATCTTTGGGGATAGAGATGTACCCATTGGACGCGAGTCCTCGAGCAAAGTTTTTAATAAACCCCTTAAGGTAACCGATGTTGTTCTTTTCGGATCCTTCGAACACTTTGTAGTCCCAAATCACAAACATGCCAAATGAAAGTTCTTGGAATGCATCATCTTGTTCAATGAAAAAGGAAGAAGTCTCAAAGACCTTGTAAGAAAGTTGTTTAAGGAACTTTTGGGTCTTGGGGAGGGCTATGAAAGATTCAAATGTGTAGTCACCAATTGTTTTTTTTGTTTTCATGAGTGTTTTTCCTTTGTTTTCAGTTTGGTTTCGAGTTTGTTTTTTTACGGGGACCAACAGCGGTCCCCAATTAAACGTTATGTAACCATGATGGTTGTCCGATTCAAAGTCAAGGGCTTTTTGAGATAAAAATGCAATTCCTTGATTTTTCATTGATTTCAACTTACGCTCTGTCGATTCGGCAAATCAAGTCACCACAGTTTTCCCCGAGAAAACTTTAGAGTCTAAAGTTTTTCCCTCAACTCCCCTTTGGATACCTGCTGAATCCTCCAGCATATCCCCCAATAACTCCATTTGCCTCTTTTTTTCCACAGACCTCTTTGTAGATCTCTTTTCAGCCGAGAGTGTAGACCTGTATGCAGCATGAAATACAACCCAATCTACAGCCCTTGATGCAGCCCTATATGAAGCCGTATCTGTAGCCCAAAATGCAGCCATGGCTGCAGCCACATTTAAATCCAATTTTTCATGTATTGATGCATCCCAAGATACAGTCCTTGCTTTATCCAACTCTTCCTTCGAGACCTCCCCCTCTATCCACCTCCTTTTAAGTTGCAATAACTCCCAAGATTCTTTTAAATCTTGGCCCCCTTGGTTCCCATGGAAGACGAGTAGATCCTCTGCGGCTCTCATCGCAAACTCATGAAGCACCCCATCAAACCCACTATAAGCCAATGTTTTACATAGCCTCCAATAGATTTCATTTTTTGCCCTCATCCAATCAATGGCATTCAAGAGCCATACTTGGCTTGCAATGGCTTCGATAGATCTCCCAATATCCCCTAAATGAGCAATAGCATACCCTCGGCATACTTCATCCATCCGTGGAAGTAATCGTAATAATGGGCGCTTGTCTGTATCTAGCAAAAGCCCCCGAATATCCCCAATCGTTACTTCAGACACCATCATAAACCTCCTTCTGAAACTTTAGAGTCTAAAGTTTCTCCCTTAACTCCCCTTTGAATCCCAGCCGAATCTTCCAGCATCTCCCCCAGTAAAGTCACTTTTCAGCTTTGTCGCAATGGATTTTGCAATCTGCCCAACTTCGAGTGAGTGAGTAAGTCTATTCCTGAAGAAGTCAGACTCCACGCCTGGGAACAGTTGCATTTTCCCTTGCAGTCTACGAAAGGAGGGGCTGTGGAGGATTCTTGCACTATCTCTTCTGGCATTTGTGCGATAATCGACCTCTTCGGATGTTTAGACTGTGACAACTCTCTTCCAGTCGGAAGCTCGGTACATGTGTCTTTTGGCCAATTTGCACCTTCAGGTTTGTGGATTTTTTGGGTGGTTGGTAGGTAGCCTTCAGTCTTGTTTTTTGTTCTGTTGGTTTCTGTTGGTTTGTTGGGCTCTGCGGCCTTTTGGCTGTGTTTTTTTGAACCAGATTTGGCCACCGGAGGTTTGTAGCTGCTTAATAGCCAAAAGGCGGGCTTCTTTGATTGCGGTTTTTGTACTGGCCATTATTTCAGTCCTTGGTTTGAGTCGCATGTTTCAACTTCCTCACTGAAAGTTTACGATTTCCTGGTGGAAAGTCAATATAAAAGAGAAAGAACGAGCCTCTGTGCGGCGTTTTGGTCTCTGCAATAAGTCCCCATGTGGATTCTCCTTGTTGTGTTGACTAGGTGAGCAATGGCATACTCTCGGAGTATTTCGTCCATCTGTGGCAATAGTAGAAGTACAAGGCGCTTGTCAGGGTTCATTAAAATTCCACGCATGTCCCCAATCGCCATCTTGTTGCCCATTATTATCCTCCAATTGAAGACTCCCTTCATTATTCACCTCCATCTATTGGTTTAAATAATTCAGGGAGCATCTTTGACCAGATCTCCCAAGCCGTCGTCATTATAACACGGTGTTTCTTCGGAAAACTAAGGTCGTCTTTGTGACATAAGAACTTCCACCAATCATATGCATTGGCTTGCGCCGAGAAGTAGATCCAATCCATATTGCGAACTGACCATTGCAAATGGAAACGTCGAGAATAAGCCACGGCATCCCGAAAACATCGAGGGATATCATAAAACATCATTGTTACATAGTATGTTCGGAGAGCCCAGAGTTCTTTAGACTCCAATGCTATCTCTGCAAACTCTTTCAATTCTCGCATATTGGGATTTCCGCAAGTTAGAACAGAACCCAAACCAATAGTCCTCATTAACTCCGTTCTCATAAGTCGACTATGCAGTTCGTCACTGGAATCAGAAGTCACGCAAGTCCCCCCATAATGAATAATGCTCACTTGGGGGATTTTGATAGAGTCTTTCTTGAAAAGAAGATAGTTTTCACCATTTAATGCCAATCTATTTAACTCGAGAAACTTCATCAACCTCTCCATCCATAGAAGTCAGGAATACAAGCAAGACGCTGTCGCATCTTCCATCGTCTCTTTGGTTCAGATAGAGATACATGGGTATCCTGAATGGCCTGAAACCTCCTGAAAAATTCCACCCCAAGTTCTTTATGGTTTAAATCATTGGAGTATTCATGGGTGTCCATGGGTTGCCAAGAGTGCTCCTTTAATAAGGACCAATTGATGTCATTGTAATGCCTGTCAAACTCGAGCATTGGCCAGTAATGATTGATCCATTCTTCTACTTCAATGGTTCCAGCAAAAGATGGATAGAACTCATATTCATAGAGCAAATTGTCTAGAGCATCTAATACGCCTTCTCCTGAATATCCATTAGATTGAAGAAGGCGATGTAAATTTGTCGACTTCCTCTCATTAATTTCAGAAGCATATTCTGGTTTCGCTTCAAGCAGCGCTTCAGCGTAGAGGAACTCCGTGATATAAAGAACCACCACCTCACCAGCCATTGCTGACTTTTTAAACTGGATTCGATCTTGTTCAGTGTACGATCCTGTGCATTGAACAGGGAAGAGTTGGTGAAACATGTCATGCATCATAAACATGTGTTCTTTAAGGGGGGTCGATTTAGAGATAGAGGGGACATTAGAGAACCCTGCTAACCATTTCACTTTGTCGGTTCCAGAGAACCTAACGCCAGTGTTTAGAATACTATTAAACACTGAACGCCATTTGGGTTGTTCGTAGAGAGGATTTGATTTAAACCATTCTCTCACGCTTGTTGTCATGTTTCGCCTCGGTCAATTTGGGTTTCAAGTGATTCGCGGCCAATCAAGAATCCACAGTTTTCCCCGAGGTGTTTTCGTGAAATGGCCTTGGAATAGAAGCGCCCTCTTCTTTTAGTTCCTTTACAACGAAATGGACAACTCCCTTAAGCCTTGTCAAGGCTTGCTCCGGAGAATTTCCATGAGCAGCAAGGGATGGGTATTCTGTAACTTTAGCGATAAATAATTGATCTTCTTCGGACCAATTCACTTCAAAATGATAAGATGCAATATCTCGATCGCTCACATTGACCTCCATTTAAATACCAGTCGAATCTTCTAGAATGTCCGCAAGTAAGTTAAGCAGATTCAATTTATTCTCATCTCCCATATACACACCATTCCAATATAAAACATCACAGGCAGCTCTAACAGGGGATCTATGCGCTGCCCAGTATATTATAGAGTGTACCCCCCAGTGTGCTTGTGATGTTTGTCCTAGAGAACCGAATGTTGTTCTTTTATAATCTCCTCTGGCATTGTCTAGTTCAAAGTCAGAAACATTTCCCTTAATCCATTCCATTTTCAGTCTCAATAATTCTTTTGCATTTTTTAATTTGTCACCATATAATTCAGTCCTCTTTTTTATACTCTCGCTTGCCGCCTTTAATGCAAAATTATGTAGTTCCGAAGAGTAACCACAATCGAACAATGTTAGAAGTAGTTTATATCCAGGACTGTCACCGAGTTTTATCCAATCAGTGGCATTCAAGACCCACGCTTGAATTGCAATGGTCTCTGCATCCCCCAAATGAGACAGTGTATACCCACGGCACACTTCGTCCATCTCAGGAAGTAAACGCAGCACTGGGCGCTTGTCGGAGTTTAAAAGAAGCCCCCTAATGTCCCCTATAGTCACTTCGTTGACCATTATAATCCTCTGAAAACTTTAGAATCTAAAGTTTTACTTTTTGTTCATACTTAAAAGCCATTCCGAAGTGCTTTTAAGTATGGAGACTTCCTTTTTATCTTTCTTTAGACTAGATACAATTGGGGCTACCTCTTCTGCGTTTAAAAATGACTTAATCTTTGCCTTAAGCCTGTCAAGGTATTCAAATCTCTTAATCACATTCACCCTGAGGATAGAATCCTTATCCAATTGATTTAATGAGTGTTGAAGGCGAGGTCGACTCACGCCAGGAAATTCCTTCTCCAGGATTAGTTCCAGTTTTTTCTCCAGTTTATTATAATGGCTCTCGCATTGTGCTTTGGACATCGAACAAAAGCATCGAATAGAATGATCGTAGTCAAAATCAGTGGCATCCATTGACCTTAAGCCAGCACCTACGAGATCATTCGCGCACCCACAAAATGGACAGATTGTCATTAAATTTCTCCAAATTCCTTAATAAGCATTATCAATTCTAAATCAGAGTCAACGCGCACAGATTGCTGCACCAACTCTCTCGTTTTCTGAAAACCGGATTCATCAGGATCCCCTTCTGTTAAGATGGCAACCCGAACTTCATCAAAGTGACCCAATAATCTCATGCACGCTGCATATATTGGCGGTTTTCCGTTTCTACTCGTTTTTCTTAGGTTTTTTGGGTAGAACCATGAATCTGGGTCGAAGCACAAGATAACCTTTTTAACACCGTTCTCTTTAAGTAGTTCAACTTGTCTTATTGAAATCTTATTGCCAAATGTAGCCACAGCATCTTCGCCAGCCCGAATTGCCGAGAAGAATCCTTCGCAAATAATGACGTAATCATATTCTGCCGCCTTTTCTATGTTAAACAAACAATTCGCAGGGGTGTGCCCTTTGGGCGTCAGATATTTAACAGAGCGCTCCCTCCCTATAGCTTCTCGGGCTTGCCAAAACATTAATTTATCCCGATAGAACACCGGGAGTATTAAACGACCTCTGTACTTTCCTTTATCACATGCATGTATCCTCAGATCTTTGATGTCTTTCCATAGCAACTTTCTCTCATTCATCAGGTACTTATAATACACCCGAGTGACCCGTTGTGAATGGAATTGAACCAACGGATCTTTTAATTCAATTGAGTATTCTGGAAACTCAAGATCGCCCACAGGCTCTCTCCTTGCCAAAGAGGGTCGGTCTCTTTCTTTTGTTTTTAATTGCCCCAATATGTGCGCTTCGAATTCTCCTAAATTTTTGATAATTTGATATTTGTTAAGGCACTTCAAAAGAGGAATCCCCCTTTTACCTGTGAGCCTTAATACAAAGCTCTCTGCATCCTTCGGAGACCAGTTGCATCGGTGGCAAAAATAAACCTCCTTGTCAATACAAGCCCATAACTTAGCGTCACCAAGGCACTCTGGGCATTTTAGTTTAATCTGGAAGTCGTCGACAGATACTTGTTCATAGTAAATGTTTTCATCGTTCAAGAGTCTAATTATGTCTAGCAAGGCCACACCTTAAATTCTTTGATGTCTTTTTTTATCTTCTTGTTGATCTCATCAATGCCTTCATTGGACGCATAATCGAATTCTGCTTCTGGTGGAGGCAGTATTGGTGTGCTTCCACCCTCCATAAGGTGATAACATCTATCTCCAGCCATCTCTCGAAGCCTTAATATATACATGCCTCGATGGAGTATCCATAATAACTCTTTCTTAAGATTCACCGAATGTATTCCCTGGCCGCATAGATATGAAACAATCGCAAAATGAGTGTATTTATTAAATAAGAAGTTACAATCTTCTCGAAGGGAATTTAGAAAATTAGAATAAAATCCAAGAGTATGAATAAGAATCTTCTTTTTATAATCTTCAGAGGCGGCACCAGTTATATAATCATCGATGCAAAATTCAGGGGTAATAAACACTATATCATTAATAATTGAATCACTCACGATCTCCATTCCCCTTGGACCTGGAGAAATTAAAGCGTTCACTCGTATTCTATGCATGCATCTTTGATGTATGCTTTGATTTAATAGTTTCCAGAAATTGACTTCTCCTTCAAGGATAGCATTTGACGCCATTGTGTTTTGATAGAGAATGCTAGGAAACCTCACGTCTCTATGCTCGCTGGCCCACTTTATGCCTGCAATTAATTCATTTATATATTTTCTGAACACTCTGCTGTTTTTATTTTTTATTTTTGGCATGCTTCTTGGCTCTAAGTTTAGCTAACTCCTTCACTAGATGTTCATTCCTCATTTCAAATGGCGAGTCCTCGATCCAACTTCTGAACATCTTCTGGTTTTTATGAAGGATCATAATTTGATTGACGATCGCTTCTTCCTTCAAGTCATAACGCACATTCTTCTTGCTGGCATTTGGGTATTCTTTGGATATGTGATTTATCAATTTTAAATCACTCAAAATAAACACCTTGTCATCCTTGTTTATTTTAGACAACTTTGCCCGAGAATACTTAAATCCTAAAGGAAAATAGTCCTGAATCTTTATAATTTCCTGCGTTAAAGCATCTTCATTGAAGATGACAATGTCTTTTTTATGCACTTCGATTACTTCAACTGCTTGATTCGCCACTGATCTCTCCTTTATCCAAAAACAATTTCTTTAATTCTTTCAGATATCATTTCCATTATTAACTTTTCTGTTCTCTCGGACATCCAGGTGGATAATTTGAGGTCCAGATATGCGCCGCCTTCGCCGACGCCACTTGGGGACAGTTTTGCCCCTGACTGAGCACCAAATTTCTCCTGCAGGAACCCATGGAGTGGCTCTGAGAGACTTCGATTCCTTGCACTGATTCTTACTTTATCTCCAATAAGTGCCCATACTATTACCAGCGATATTCCATTCATCCTTATGAGGTAGTCCGAAATGGTTGATAAATCGTCTCCATCCTCCTCCTTCAACATCCCAACGCTTGCAATGATTTGGGAATGTTTTCGATCCATATGAGCCAGGGCATACTGAAGATTTGAGTAATGACTCTCTGGCAATGGGTAGTCAATGAGTTTGTTTAACGTCTCAGAAGAGATCGTCTGAGCAAGTATCTGGTACGCCTCCCGGTCTCTTCTATGGGCAGATACGAGTCCTTTTGTGTCAGTGTATATCCCAAGGGCCAAAAGGGTTCTCAGGTAAATGTGAGAGTCCTCTGTGGGCATGCTATTATAAAAAAGCATCAACTCGATGAAGAGCGTTGAACAAGCGCCCACGCTGTCATCAATTAAAATATATGCCCCATCATTATCCACATCACATCCCCGGTGATGGTCAATAGCGCAGATGACATTTTCTGCATTCATCCAGGGGATTCGAATGTCTGTGCATTTAGATGAGTCTACCAGGACAATTTTCTGATTTTTAAATTCAAAATCCTTCACCTTTTTCATTTTCTCAAGGAGGTTGTAGATGTTTGCAAGACTTCGATTCTGTGGATGTGCAAACTTCCCAGCATAAACAATATCAATCTCGTTGTGCCCCCATAGATTCAATAAATATTGAATTGAGAATGCACAACCCAAAGCATCCGGATCAACTTGAGTGATTACAATGACATATTCTTCCTCATCGGATTGATGCTCAAAGAACGTCATTAGTCCAAATTTATCTATAGATACTTCCAGTGGTTCTGTTAATTGTTCAGACAATGCTATTTTCCTTTTTATTAACTCTGTCGAAGTTTCATTCTCATTGGCTTGCAAAGACTTTTCAAATAGGAATTTATGCAGTTTCTGCATCCAATGTTTGTAAGACCCATATCTTCATATGGGTTTAATCTCAAGAAAAATGATGCGTCAGGCCCAGGATGTTCAGAGCAGAAATAATGGTCCTCGTCTTCTGTGACTTCAGGGGTTTTACTAATAATATGCCGTGTGTAACATTTTGCACAGTGGCATCCCTTGAGATCATCAATTTTATTGATTGATGACGACGAGGAAGATCTAACGATCCCAGTGAACTCTTTCTTGGGTTGACTCATGAACCCAAAGACCAGAGACCCATGCTCAATGCAATATAGAGAAAATCCTTTTGAGTCGTCATTCATTGCCAATCTCACTGTATCGATTTCTCTATGAAGAGCCTCAGTGATGCAATGGAGACAAATGGAATCAAGTGGGTCTCCTCCATTAGAATACCGTTCATCCTGGTTTAATATACCATGTTTATCGCACTCAATTACATAATCATCTCTATTTAATTGATCAGTATCCATCTTGAATTCCTTTCTCTCTAATGTAAAAAGTTTAGAGTCTAAAGTTTTACCTCGACACCACGATCAATCCCTGCTGAATTCTCTAGCATGTCTGCTAGTAAATTAAGAGCCTCTTTCTTGACTGCACCCCTATACATAGAAATAAAAAGAGTAGTTCTATTCGCTGCAAAGGATGCTGAATCAGCAGCAGCAGCCCTTATTGGTTTATATGTATAACGCGAGCGTTTACTATAGATATCCACTCGAGTGCTCCAATACAGGACCTTTGCATTTGAAAGTTCTTGTTTCGACACCTCGCCATTTAACCATTTTCTTTTTATATCCAAGAGAGACTGGGCGCTCTTGTTTTCTTCCCCTGTAAGATCTTGGCAACTTATTAAGTGCTTATAGGCAATCTTCAGCGCAAACTCATGTAAGAGTCTCTTGAATCCACAAAAATTTAAATCACGACATAACATCAGATCTAAACGTTCTTTTTTTCGAATCCAATCAGTGATTTTTATCATCCAAACCTGTCTTGCAATAGCCCCAGGTTTCCCTATATGCTTAATCGCATACCCACGGGACACTTCATCCAGATCAGGCAGCAAACGTAGCACTGGGCGCTTGTCGGGGTTTAGAAGAAGCCCTCTGACATCTCCTATCGGCACCTTGGATTCCATTGCGAACCTCTTTATTTCATGTGAAAAGTTTAGAGTCTAAAGTTTTTTACTCAATTTATCGTGCCTCAATTCTTTTACTCTGGAAATTTGGTGATACATTTTAGTCCAGATCTCATGATACTTCATCACAAAGTGTTCATCGTGGTATTGGCTAAATACATGGCATACCTCATGACATGCACACTGCATAACCCAATCCAATCTCTCATTGTGATTCATTCCCTTGGCAAGATGAGAATGAGGATTAAGTAAAAAGAATGTCTTATGGTCATCCTTGATATAATATGCTTCAATGGAGTCGCTCCAGATAAATCCTGGCGTATAAACAAGGTTTCCCAACTCTGCGCATTCAAGAGCAAGTTGAATCATCGCTGTCCATTGATTCATCATAACAGAGGCTTTTTTAGTCTCCAGAAAAATCTTGATGTGAGATGGCGCTTTCGATGCATCTTCATGAACTTCGATAGCAAACTCTGTATCGAGTGGCATCTTCTCCAGGATTAAAATCTCTTCGCCTTCCAACTCACAGCCCTCAAAACTCTTTTTAGGACTCCCACTGCAGGATGTCCCAACCTCGTTGTTCACTGGAAGGAAAACAGCCCCTGAGTCTTCTTTTGTGCCACTATTTAAAGAAGTCTTGATTTTATGTTTATTAAAGATCTGCATTTTGCTTTTCTTCTCCTTTAGAATCCGACTAGGCTCTTTTGCGATTTTTCCCAAGTATTCGAAAACAGAACGCTGATAAACATCTTTGAGTCCATCTCTATTAGAAGTCAAGAGTTTGAGAGTTGGACCCATAAGTTCAATGTATATTGCATACAGTGGATTCTGAATCCATCCTGTTTTAAACATAAAAAGACCGTTCACGAAAATAAAAGCAGAATTGAAATAAAATCCCTCTGGAGGCAACTTCTCAATGAAGACCTCAGCAAAAGGTTCGTCTGTGTTTTGGCTTGTATGCAAAAACGCAACGGACTTGCCTGTTTTTTTTCGCCCCTCTACTTTTTTCCCATTCACATAAATATCACAATTCTTCATTTTGCAATAAGATGCATAAGTTGAAGCGCAAATCTTCGCAAGATGGCATTCATCGGAACTATCTAAGGTAACTACCGATCTAGTTCCTTTCTTGGCAGGGAATATTTTTTTGGGGGAAGAGAAGCACGGACCTGATCCTTTCACGAAAATGTCTCCTGTATGGATGCTCCATTTATCCCATGAGAAGTACAGAAGGTTTTTAGCCTGTCCAAATCCACCGACGTCTCCGTCTTTCTTCTTGGTTCCTCCAAGGGACAACAACACATTCAACAGGGTGTCTTCTGACATAGAATCCCCATTGTTTTCAAATGAAATAGTTTTCTCTTTGTCGTCAATATCAATCCAAATAGAAGTGGCTCCAGAATCCCTTCCATTCTGAATAGCCTCCCTTATAAAGGCACCCATATACAAACTATACTCATTTTTTGAATTATTCTTGAAATAGGAAGATGGGACTTTTATCGTATTCTCATACATGGGCAACCTCTCTGTTCTGGGTTTTTGAATTCGCAGAGTCAAGAAACCACATTGATTCTCGATAAAAAGAAGGGTTTGCCTGAGCCCAAGCAAACCCTTCTGGTTTTAAAAAGAGAGAAGAACTTGTGACTTTATTCTTTTTTAAATGAATTGCTTTTTGATTTATAAAAGCCTACCATCGAAAGGAAAAAGGTTACTGCGCTCTCCAGAGCAGCAAGCACTGCCATAATCACCATAGCAGCTACGACGTACTCATTTGAAAAATATCGAGATAGCCCAAAGAAGGTCCCTGCGAACATCAAGCCGATGATACTTGAGAAGAGCAGCATGTGTCGAAACATTGCAAGTAGTTCAATTTGCATTGTTAGAAATGAGATTCCCATCGAAGACTTCCGTTTTTTTGAATTCATAGTGCTTTCCTTTGAATAGTGTTTACTTCAGGCGGTTTCAAGTTTATACAATTTTAAGTGTATCCAATTTTTTAAGCAATTCAACTTTCTCATTATTGAGTCCGCGTACTTTCTCGCGCATCTTAGTTTTTAAAGAAACCCTTAACTCAAGGACTTCTTTTTTCTTCTGGATATATTCCTCTTCAATTTTCTTAAACTCTTCATCATCTTCGATGTTCAATATTGCAACGGGGGCGACAACGGGGGCGACAACGGGGGCGACAACGGGGGCGACAACGGGGGCGACAACGGGGGCGACAGTTTGAGCCGGAGGCACTCTGTGTGCATCATTGCTGAGTCTGTATAGAGGGTAATTACCTGTAAGTGGCCCACCTAGTTCTTCATCTGTCTTTATCTCGATAAATCCAAATTTAACTAAGTTTTTAATTGTGGTTGTGAATGTCTCTACATCCATGTTTATGGCATTTAGGATACAATTTGAACTAACCCAGCGAATGCCTTGTGCCTTAAGGAAATCCAAGAGAGCATCATGCGGCTGTTTGTCGACTGGGGGCACAATCGCAGGAGCTTTATTCTCGGGAGTTTTCACAGGTTGCTTTGTCTCGAATTCCTTCACGCTGTAGAGATAGGGCTGATTTGCTTTTGAGACCTCTTTGCGAAAAAGGATTCCCTTGTCGTGCAATGCTCTAAGATTCACCCTCGCTGATTGTGCAGGGCACTTCACGGCATCTTTGATCTCTTTGTATGAGAATGGGGTGTTTGCAAGTTTCGTCAATGCAGTTTGCATAATTTTAAACTGTACCGTGGTCAAATTATACTTGAGCATCAATCCAAGTTGTTTGTCGTTCAATTGTTTTGACATTTTTTCTTTTCCTTTTCTGATTTCTGATTTAAATGAGAGACACGCTAAGATACCGCTTATTTAATGCGCGAGAGGAGATCATCCAGTTCTGCTTGGATAATCCTTCGTTCTTCCAGTAAACGATTCCTTTTTTCGTTTTGCATTGTTTTGAGTTTTTCTCTTAAACCTTCGACTTCCTTTTTTAAAGCCAATAGATCCTTCATCTGGGGAATAAAATCATCTCCGTCCTCAGTAATGGGTGTTTTCTGTGTTATTGGTGCCGGGCCGACGTTTGACCCGGGCTGTATTTCTTCAACGGGGATATACCCTCGGATCACGCCTGATGTCCCATGATGGATGTATGGAATCTTTTTAATGGTGATTTTCTTGCATTGTCTTAATCGCTCAACTGCCTTGTACAAGACTGTGAAATGGTAGTTGAATTTCGCTTTAAGTTCATGAATGGTGACATCTTTTCCTTTAAGGTTTTCATCTTTAATAAACTTCAAGAGGGCTGCTTCTTTTTGTTCGCTCAGGTATCTCTTTTGTCGAAGGGCATTAGGAGGACTAGCCTTTATAGGTTCATTGAATAGTTGAAAAAAATCACCTTCAGCGTCTTCAGACGCATAGTATTTTGTCCGTTGTTCCTCTGGATCAAATCGAGACAAAAACTTGCTGCTATCGCAAAGTATTCGAAGACAAGAAAATGCGGCTTGTTGCGAGACCTTTGTGTTCGCAGCGAATTCACCCAGTGTGAATCCTGTGTTTTTTTGTTCGTATGCATAGTCGTAGGCACGCTGTTCTAGGCTCATAATCGGCCTCCTTTTTAATGCGTGAAGTTTGTTGTCATAAATACTATGAAAATCTGGAACCAAAAAGTGCTTTTTTTATTTGAGCGATGGTGAGAAAATTTTCCTCATCGTCGCTAATGTAAAAATGAGGAGTCAGCATTGAAAGAATCATAGCATGCAAAATAAGCATCTGTGATTCATTGGCAGCGATAACGATCACGATATATGCCAATGTGATTACTTTAAATAATCTCGATTTTCTCATAACGACCTCCTGTGATAATTATCAATCATTGTTCCTATTTTCGCCAAATCAAGGGACCAATTATTTCCCCGATAAAACTTTAGACTCTAAACTTTTTCGCTCAACTCCCCTCTCAATCCCAACTGAATCCTCCAGCATCTCCACCAATAACCTCACTTGTCCCTTTTGAACTGCAGCCCCATCTGCAGCCGTATATACAACCATCTCTGCAGCCCCATCTGCAGCCATCTCTGCAGCCCCATCTGCAGCCAAATCTGCAGCCAATGATGCAGACAAATCTGCAGCCATATCTGCAACCCAATATGCAGCCCTATATGCAAGCCAAGATGCAGCCCCTAACGCAGCCCAATCTGCAGCCCAATATGCATCCCTAGAATCCTTCAATTCTTTATCCGAAATTTCCCCCTCTATCCACCTCCTTTTTACTCCTAATAACTCCCAAGATTCTTTTAAAACTTGGCCTCCTTGTTTCTCATAGGACACCAAGAAATCCTCCGCTACTTTCACAGCAAACTCATGAAGTTCCCTGTCAAGTCCACTATAATCCAATGTTTTATATAAACTCCAAGATATTTCATCTTGCCCCCTGAGCCAATCTATGGCATTCAAAAGCCACACTTGATCCGCAATGACATCGAGAGAGCACCCATCACCCCCCAGGTGAGCCAGTGCATACCCTCGGCACACTTCGTCCAGGTCAGGCAGCAAACGTAACACTGGGCGCTTGTCAGTATCCACCAACAACCCTCGAATATCCCCCAACCCAACCTTGCTGCCCATCATAAGCCTCCTGTTAAAACTTTAGACTCTAAACTTTTCTCCTCAACTCCCCTCTCGATCCCAACTGCATCCTCCAGCATATCCCCCAATAACCCCACCTGCCTCTTTTCCTCCCCAACCCAAGATGGGCCGTAATAAGATGGGCCGTAATATGCAGCCCAGGATATAGCCAAATTTGCAGCCAGATCTGCATCCATATCTGCAGCCCAATATGCAATCAAATCTACAGCCCAATATGCAACCCAAGATGCAGACCTATATGCAACCCTTTCCTTTTTGAACTCTTCATCCGAAACTTCCCCTCCTATCCACCTCCTTTTTACTTTCAATAACTCCCAAGATTCTTTCGATACTTTCCACCCTTTCTTCTCATGGAAGTTAAATAGATCCTCTGCGATTTTCATAGCAAACTCATGAAGCGCCCTATCAAACCCACTAAGGTCCAAATCTTTACATAGCCTCCAAGAGATTTCATAATGCCCCCTGATCCAATCAGTGGCATTTAGTACCCACACCTGCTTAGCAATGGCCTCAGCATCCCCCAGGTGGCTCAGTGCATACCCTCGGGACACTTCGTCCATCTGTGGCAGCAAACGTAACACTGGGCGCTTGTCAGAATCCACCAACAGCCCCCGAATATCCCCCAACCCAACCTTGCTGTCCATCATAAGCCTCCTGTTAAAACTTTAGACTCTAAACTTTTCCCCTCAACTCCCCTCTCAATTCCTACCGAATCCTCCAGTATGTCTGCAAGCAACTCCACCTGCTTCTTTTTATCTGCAGCCCAATCTGCAGCCCCATCTGCAGCCATATATGCAGCCATATATGCAGCCCAATATGCAACCCAATATGCAGCCATATGTGCAACCCTATTTGCAGCCCAATATGCAGCCATATGTGCAGCCCTTGATGCAGCCCTCTCTGCAATCCTTGCATTGTCCAACTCTTCATCCAAAATTTCCCCCTCCATCCACCTTCTTTTAAGAAGCAATAACTCCCAAGATTCTTTTAAAACTTGGCCCCCTTGCTTCTTATGGGACACCAAAAAATCCTCTGTAATCTTCAATGCAAACTCATGGAGCACGCGAGAAAACCCATTATAAGCCAATGTTTTATATAAATTCCAAGATATTTCATCTTTCCCCCTGAGCCAATCAGTTGCATTTAGTACCCACACCTGCTTAGCAATGGCCTCAGCATCCCCCAGGTGGCTCAGTGCATACCCTCGGGATACTTCGTCCAGGTCAGGCAGCAATCGAAGCACAGGGCGCTTATCAGAATCCACCAACAACCCCCGAATATCCCCCAACCCAACCTTGCTGTCCATCATTCACCTCCTTCAATAACTTTAGACTCTAAACTTTTTTCCTCAACTCCCCTTTGGATGCCTACCGAATCCTCCAGCATCTCCACCAATAACCTCACCTGTCCCTTTTGAACTGCAGCCCCATCTGCAGCCCAATCTGCAGCCCCATCTGCAGCCATATCTGCAGCCCAATCTGCAGCCGAATGTGTAGCCCAATCTGCAGCCCAATATG
>Ga0114918_10000924_pt1 | contig 25857 bp, 18 predicted proteins | sample LantaG_FD_87015 | JGI IMG/M metagenome (GOLD analysis project Ga0114918, IMG submission 87015) | Deep subsurface microbial communities from Baltic Sea to uncover new lineages of life (NeLLi) - Landsort_02402 metaG | ecosystem: Environmental > Aquatic > Marine > Oceanic > Sediment | place...
AATTGAAGGGCTTTGCGTGGTATTGCCTCGCAGCTGGAATGCTTGTAAACATATATTTGTACTTAAAATGAAAAAGAAAGAAAAAGAAAAGAAGTCGTTTTTAGAAAATCACCCAGAGGCCAAGGGGCTGTTTTTACTCGGGATAGCTACATTGATGCTTTTGTCATTGCTTAGTTTTCACCCGCTGGTGCCGAGAGAAAATTGGCTTGGGCTTGTTGGATTTAGTATTGCTTATGGCATGACCTATATCTTAGGGTTGGGCAGTTTCCTCGTTATGTTTTATGTTGGGTTTTTAGGGTTTAAATTCTTGAGCAGGGGCTCTGTTCTGCACATCAAAGCCAAACACTTCTATTTCGCCACTTGTCTTGTCTCCTGCTGCATTTTGCTAAATTTAATTGCTGAGCTAAAAGCGCCGTTTCCAGATATTTTAATGCAGAAGGTTCCTGTAGAAACTATTGTCTTGCAACTTCCCTACCCGCAGATGCATATCCGGCATAACTTAGGTGGTGTCCCTCTTTACTTCTTATATCGAGATCTGCCAACAGTCAATTTATTGCGCCTCTTGAGCAATGTTGGCATTGGGATCACGTTTTCGATCATAGCACTTGTTTCTATGCTTCTTTTTACCGAAACTAGGGCCAGTACTCTATGGATGGGGGTGAAACGGTTTTTCTACTGGACTATAGACTCTTTAAAGAATATCGACCTTCCCAAGGTGCAAAAACCTATTGAACATGAGCCCCTCGAAGAAGAGGCGATTCTTCCCGCCCCGATTTTCTCTCCTCAAGTAACTGAGCGACCTAAATCAAAACCTAAAAGAGCGCGCGTCCTGCCAGCAGAAACAAAACGGACGATTGCCATTCGAGCGCAAAGGGTTGTGAATGGCGACTATGCCCACTTTAAGGTTCCCCCGTCCAATCTTCTGCGCAATCCTCAAAAAGTAGACCTTTCTTCCTTAAAAAGAGATCTTCGCCGGCAAGCTGAGCGCTTAGAAGAGACTCTCTTGAGCTTTGGGATTGAAGCCAAAGTAGATGATATCCACTGCGGCCCTTCGATCACTTCTTTTGAGGTTCAACCTTCTGTTGGGGTAAAGGTCCAAAAAATTAAAGCGCTTGAAAGTGACATTGCCTTGAATCTGCAAGCCCGCTCAATTCGGATCATCGCTCCGATCCCTGGAAAAGCTGCCGTTGGTATTGAAATCCCTTCGATCATCCAGCAAGAGGTCAGCTTTAAGGAGCTTCTCATTGCTTACCAGCAAAGAAAACAAAAGGCCCAGATACCCATTTTGCTTGGGAAGACGGTCAGTGGCGAGCTGGTCTTAAGTGATCTAGCCAAGATGCCCCACTGCATCATTGCTGGTGCTACGGGCTCTGGTAAATCGGTCTGTATCAACACAATTGTCCTCTCTATCGTGATGAATGCTCGGCCCGATGAGGTCAAGCTCCTCATGATCGATCCAAAAAAAGTGGAACTGACGGGCTACACTAACTTACCTCACATGATCGCACCTGTAATCACTGAAGCTCATGGAGCGTATGCGGCTTTGAGCTGGCTAGTGAAAGAGATGCAAAAGCGCTATGAAATTTTAAAGCAGTTGGGCTTGCGCAATATCCAAGCTTTTAACGCCAGAAAACGAGATCTCAAGTTCGAAGAAGCTTTGAACATCGAAATTCCTGAAAACATGCCTAAACTTGTTGCGATTATCGATGAGTTTGCAGATCTCATGATGGCTTCAAGCTCCGATTTAGAAACGCCTATCGCCCGGATAGCGCAGATGGCTCGAGCTGTTGGGATCCACCTAATCTTGGCCACGCAAAGACCTTCTCGCGAGGTGATCACAGGGCTGATCAAGGCCAACTTCCCCACTCGTATTGCTTTTAAGGTGGCCTCCAGAATTAACTCCCAAATCATTTTGGATGAGACAGGAGCAGAGAACCTCCTTGGCAATGGTGATATGCTCTTTTTGCCACCAGGCACCTCTAATTTAATGCGCGCACAAGGCTCATATATTAGCGATGATGAGATCAATCAAGTGATCCGCTACATCTGTGATCAAGCGCCCCCTAACTACTTAATTCCCTCATTTGATACGATGCCGAAAGAGGACCTCAGTATCTTGGCAGGCATTGAGGATGAAAGCAAAGACAGCTTATATGACGATGCACTTACCATCGTCGTAGAGACGGGTACTGCATCGACCACCTTTTTACAGCGGAAGCTCAAAATTGGTTATGCAAGGGCCGCGTCGCTTATGGATGAGCTTGAAAGAAATGGAGTAATTGGACCTCAAGAGGGAGCAAAACCTCGAAGAGTTCTTCTCAATACTCCAAACAAGGATTAAGCAAAGCATGCAAAAAATTCTCCTTGCAGATGCAGACAAAGAGCTGCTCGAGAAGATCCAAAAGAGTCCGGGCAATGAGCATTATATTTTTGAGGTTGCTTCTTGCGGCGAAGAGGTTATGGAAAAGCTCGAAGCTTTTGAACCCAACCTCGTCTACATCGATTTACTACTCCCTGAGATGCACGGGATCGAGCTCTTAAAAAAGATCAGACACAGCCCAAAATCTGAAGGGCTCGGTGTCATCCTCACTTCAAATAACTCGATGATCCAAAATGTTCACGCTGCGATCAAAGAAGGGGTCGATTACTTTCTAACCAAACCCTTTGAACTCCCCTTTCTCTACATCCTCTTCGATAGATTTTTCGAAGGGACGCTTATGCCAGAAGCCTCCCCTCCCCAGCAACCCGTCTCTCCAGAGGAGCATCCTGCTTACCAGCCCAAGCAACACGACCACAATTCCTATATTAAGTTCTGGGGCACCAGAGGCTCCAACGCCGTTTCGGGTCACGACTACATCCGTTTTGGGGGCAATACCGTTTGTTTAGAGGTGCGTCATGGCGAAGACCTGATTATCATCGACTCAGGGTCTGGCATCCGTCCCCTTGGAGAAATCCTAAAAGATGGCAAATATAAAACCATCCATATCTTCTTAAGCCATACCCATTGGGATCATGTGACTGGGTTCCCCTTTTTTGATCCTATCTACGACCCGGAAGTCCAAGTAGTCATTTGGTCTCCTGTAGGCTATGAAAAAACGACTCGAGAGCTCTTCACCGAGATGCTCGCTTACTCCTATTTCCCTGTTCGCTTAGAAGATATCCGTGCTAAAATCTCGTTCAATGACCTGCGTGATGGCCACCCAGTCTCGATCGGTGATATCACAATCGATTCTCATTACGCCTTCCATCCAGGACCCACCCTCTGCTTTAAAATTCACATCGCAAACAAGACGTATGGCTACGTCACTGACAACGAGATGTTCTTAGGGTATCACGGCAATCCCAATGCAATCGGCAAAGACCACCCTCTCATCGAGTCTCATGCGAGCATCATAGACTTTTTCAAAGGATGCGATACTCTCATTCACGAAGCCCAATACACGCCCCTTGAATATCAAAGACGTGTTGGCTGAGGCCACTCCTCAATACCCAATGCGACACTGCTCTGTAAATATGCTGAGATCAAAGACTGGATCGTAACGCACCACGATCCTAAACACAGCGACAGCGATCTGCTAGAAAAGCTGCAGCTGCACAAAGACATCCTTCAAGAGTGTAATCTAGATTGCCAGGTCCAAATGGCCTTCGACGGCATGAAGATCCTTGTCTAGTGTATGCAGATTCAAAGTCTCACTTTGAATCTGCATGAAATCAAACAGCATTTTAATCGATTTTCAGACCATTTTCTCTCAATTTCAAGGTGATTTTCAGGCTAATATACACATATATCCTATTGACAAACAAGGTCTTAAGTATAAATCAAGCAAATTCAAAGTCTCACTTTGAATTTGCTTGATTAGAAAAAGCAAAAATTGTATTTTATAGGTTATGTACATTCATAGAGCTATTGAAGCCTTTCTCGCCAAAGCACTAAAGCAATTTCCTGCATGTCTAATTACCGGACCCAGACAGGCGGGTAAATCAACTCTTCTAAGGAAATTTCTCAAATCTCACCGATATGTTTCTTTAGATGACCCCTTTATCGCGAATTTAGCTAAAAAAGACCCAAAACTCTTCCTGAGCTCCTACCCCGCACTTGTAATCATTGATGAGATCCAATATGCTCCAGAGCTTCTTCGCTATATCAAAATTCTCATCGATGAAGATCGCCAAAATTATGGACAATTTGTCCTCACAGGTTCTCAAGTTTTTTCCTTGATGAAAGGAGTATCAGAAAGTTTGGCTGGTCGAATCGCAATCTTCCACCTATATCCTTTGAGTTGGCAAGAGCTCCAGCCTGCCATTTCAGACTCCCAATACAATGCTCGATTTTTACCAAAACAAATCATCCAAGGCTTTTATCCTGAGTTCATCACAAATCCCGAGATGGACAAGCGCCTCTGGTTTTCCTCTTATATATCTACATACGTGGAACGCGATATTCGAAATATTAAGTCGATCACAGATATTGGCCGTTTTCAAACATTTATCGGATTGCTAGCAACGCGCGCTGGACAACTACTCAATATGAGTGAGATAGCTAAAGAGTGTGGAATTTCTCAACCGACTGCCAAAGATTGGGTCTTCATCTTAGAATCTACCTATTTGATCTACCTACTCAAGCCATTTTACAATAATTTATCCAAGCGACTTGTCAAATCTCCAAAACTCTACTTTGTAGATACTGGGATTTTATGCTATTTGATGGGCATTTCTAACGAAGATCAGTTTATGCGCAGCCCTCAAGCTGGCAGCATTTTCGAAAATATGGTCATTATGGAAATGAGAAAACGCTATGCACTTGAAAAGCAACATGCTCAATTTTTCTTTTATCGCACCGGCAGCGGAATTGAAGTGGATCTCATCATACAAGAGGGAGCTAGGCTAAATGCCTTTGAGATCAAATTTGCCCAAACTCTTTCTAAGGACATGACTAAAGCTCTTTCATTGTTCCAAGAAGAACATCCTTGCAAGTCTGCTCAAGTACTTTCTCTTCAAAAGGAAAAAACACCTTTAAAACCGGGTATTTCTTCCATCCACTGGTCTGATGTAGACTGATCTATACCGAAACACATGGAAGAATCGAGAGTATGACAAGGAAGTTGCTTTAGAATTTTGGTCTGGAACAAGCGACCATTGCCCTAGGGCAAGGCGCGAGTGAAGACGGAAATTCTAAGGCAAAACTGACACAGTCAGAAACCGGTTTTTCAAGTTGTTTCGGTATAAACCGCCATGCTCAGATCTACTTAAGCAGCTTGCCGCTGCCTGTCTGCGCGCTTATGCATTTGATTGTGGAAGAACTGGATCCTTGAAGCTAGGGTAGGATGTGTTAGTCTCCCCATCAAACTCTCCCCATTTTCATCAATTGTCAAACGGCGCCAAGCGCGAGAAAAGTTAGAGATGCCCTTTTCATTGCGGTATTTAATTTGGGCTTTGAGTAATCGATCAAAAAAATCACAAAAAGCTTTTTTCTGTGAACTCGTGAGATATTTACAAGCTTCTTTGTCTGCTGCTTTTTCCTGGCGAACACTACGAATAAAAAATGCAGTCATCGCTGGGATACAAGCAAACAAATCTACATAAGGCAATAGAACTACAGGGAATGTGTACCAAAAAATGACAGAAAATGCAGCAAAGGTGACAAGTATGATTGCTAAGCCCCACGCCCCATCATTATGCTTGATGTGGGAAATCTCGTGGGCCAAAATTGCAGTCCGAATATCATCACTCTCACTAGTAAAATGACCGACTTCTCTAGTGGGAACGGTAATACCTGCTCTTCCATAAACAGCACATCCGTGCGCAGCCCACGGGAACGAATCATTTGCAGAAACAGTGATGGGAATATCTATCCCCATTTTTTCTTTCAGCTGGTCGACTTTTTTTTTCAAAGAACCGCACCCTGCTGAGCTTCCCAGTATTACAGGATAAAGAAGCAAATCCCTAGCTGATAGTACAGCTCCCATGATTAGAGAGTTAGACGTTATAATATTTCCTAGACTTGCCATGAGCTATCTCCTTAAGGAGACACTGATCAATTCAATTCACCCGATCTTCAGCCAAAAGCATCGAATAAATTTCATTTTCGATCTGCATTAACTTCCTAAGTTAATTACGATCTCCAAATAAAATTTCTTCGACCTTTTGACTCGATTCTTGGGCAAAGCAATTAATCAGCATCTCCTTCAAAAATTATATTTTTACTAATTATATCTTGGTGAGCAATTGATACTTCAACATTTGCATTTTGCTCTTTAAGCATGTCCAAAATGGTTTTTTCTGCGAGCTCTGGAACATTGCACTCAGAAGAGAGATGAGCTAGGTGGATATGCTTTAGCTTAGGATGCAAAAGCTTTATTAGAAGATCTTTGGCTTGGATGTTAGAGAGGTGGCCAAGGCGTCCTAAGACCCGTTGTTTGTAGACAGCAGGCCTGGGACAAGCGTGAACCATTTCAACTTGGTGGTTGGCTTCGAGGTAGAGGTAATCGCAGTCTTGCAGTTTGTTCTCAACTAAGGTGGTCGCAAAGCCAAGATCGGCGCAGACGCCAAGCTTTAGCGAGCCTGTGCGGATCGCAAAGCCAACGGGATCAATCGCGTCATGCTGGATACTAAAAGGATCGAACTCTAAATCTCCAAACTCAAACTTCTCACCGGTGGAGAAGATTTTGAATTTGGGGGCCGTACCTATCGATTCATAGATGGCGCGTGCGGTATCGCTGTTGGCAAAAACGGGTATACCCATCTTGCAACCGAGCTGCGCTAATCCGCGGATGTGATCGGAATGTTCGTGTGTGATTATGATCGCATCGATGTCGCTAATGTCGACATCGATCTCTTCGAGTTTCGTCTTAAGCATGCGCGCAGAAAGCCCAGCATCGATGAGAACTTTTGTGTGAGCCGTTCCTAAATAAAGAGAGTTTCCTTTTGAACCTGATGCAAGTGGACAAAAACCTTTCATAGGTGGAGTTTATAGCATTTGTTCAAGCACTATTGCAACTTTTATTTGACATAACAAAACGCAATCTTTTATAAATGGAAATATGCTTACTTCTAAAGAAGATATTGAGAATGACATCAATGAAACGCTTGAGCAATTAACGCAAAATAGCGCGGCATTAAAGATGGCAAAAGCTAGTCACCACTTTGATCACGAAGTGGAGCAACTTGAAAAGATGCAAGAGAGTTTACTTGCAAGACTCATGCACAGGCAATCTCTTCTGGAAATGGATATGCGAGAAAAGAAGATTGCATCGATTCCAAAGCAAGCTATTAGGGAAAAAGTGGTGGAGATTGGAAAGTTTATCCGTCAGAAATCAGCAAGGTCGCGTAAAGCCCGTTCTAGGTCTTGAGGCTGTGGCAACACGGCATCTTCTAAAACTTTACTGTATGGTACAGGGCAATTAGCTCCTGTCACGCGTTTGATCGGCGCATCGAGGTAGGGAAACTCTTTCTCTGAGATGCGAGCCGCAATCTCTGCTCCAAACCCTGCGTTACTTGGGGCCTCGTGGGCAATGAGAAGCTTTCCCGTTTTTCGAACCGATTTAGCAATCGCTTCCTCGTCAAGAGGGACGATTGTACGCAGGTCGACGATCTCTACAGAGATCCCTTCTTGCGCTAGCTTTTCTGCTACATCTACTGCCATGAAGATCATCATCCCCCATCCAACGAGGGTGATGTCGGCCCCTTCACGGACGATGTTGGCTTTGCCAAGGGGAAGTAATTCATCCTTGCCTGGCATCTTACGTGCGGAAAAAACTCTTTGGCGGTAAAGCCCTTTGTGCTCAAGGAAGATCACGGGATTGGGATCGCGGATCGAGGCTTTTAAAAGGCGTTTAGCATCTGCAGCATTACTCGGGATCACAATTTTAAGCCCTGGGCAATGCGCTAAGAAAGCTTCGATACTCTGAGAGTGGTAAGGACCGCCCTGGATGTAGCCACCGTAGGGCATGCGGATCACAGCTTGGCAGTTCCACTCACCGTTTGAGCGATAATAATAAGATGAGAGTTCGTTAAAGAGTTGGTTGATTCCAGTCCAGATGTAGTCAGCAAATTGTATTTCGGCAACTGGTTTTAAGGGCTCTGTCAGAGAAAGTCCGATGGAGAGTCCTACGATCGTTGATTCAGCTAAGGTCGTATTGAAACAACGGTTTTCTCCAAACTTCTCTGTCAGCTCTCTAGTGACGCCGAAGACGCCTCCTTTGCCACGAGCTACGTCTTGTCCAAAGACCACAACACCAGGGTCACGCTCCATCTCTTCTTTAAGAGCCTGATTTAGCGCATCGACCATCACAACAGCTTCCGAGGTATCGGCTTCTTCTTTTTCTTTTGCCTCTATCTCATCTACTTCTTTGAATACTTTTGTATTGTGTACTTCTTCTAAAGGATGGGGCATTAGATCTGCGGCATCAGCAGCTTCTTCAACTTGCGCAAAGGTTTCTTTTTTGAGAGCTTCTAGTTCTTCTTGCGTAACAAGACCTTGCTCTTGCACCCAATTTTCAAAGCGAGGTAGAGGATCGCGCGCAATCTCTTCTTGCGTAGTACCTTCATCTTTGTACTTTTTGGGATCGTCACTACTGCTATGAGCGCCAAGACGAGGAATTTTTGCCACAATGAGACTAGGTCCATCGCCAGATTTAGCTTTTGCAACTGAAATTTGCAGAGCGTTTGAAACTTGCTCGTAATCACAACCATCAATGTCGTGGATGCCGAGGCCCTCATAACCACTCATCATTTTGGCTACACTGCCGCCAGCTGTTTGCTCTTCGGTCGGAACGGAAATCGCCCATCCATTGTCTTGGATGACAAAGAGGATCGGCAACTTATGGATGCTTGCGAAATTGAGTGCTTCGTGGAAATCGCCCTATGATGCAGAGCCATCGCCTCCAGAGACGTAAACAACCTCTTGCTTGTTATTGAGCTGAATCCCTTTAGCAACTCCAACAGCTTGCAAATATTGCGATCCCACCACACTCGATTGGCAAGGGATATGCATTTGTTTATGGGTAAAGTGCTCGGGCATCATACGCCCGCCAGAATGGTAGGGAAGCTCACGAGCTAAAAAGGCTGCGATCATGTCCTTGAGATCGACTCCGAACCCGACTGCGAAAGGCCTATCGCGGTAGTATGGAAGACCCCAATCTTTCCCAGCTTCTAAGGCTAAGCCACACATCGCTCCAATCATTTCATGGCCCAAACTCGATAGATGGAAGGTTCCCCCCTTGTTTTGACGAGCGAGTTTTGTCATTTTCTCGTCTAAAAAACGGGTGAGATACATTGCCTTCAGTGTTTCAAGACACTTGAGTTTAGTTGCTGTCTGCGGTGTAGCAGCAGGGGTCATGACTTTTTGCCTCCAGGCTTCTTTCTAATAGGAGTGACTGTTTTGGTAGTACGGACTTTTTGCCCTTCTTCTTTTTCTTTGCCAGCCTGTTTTTCGCGTTTCTTTGGCAAGAAACCTTTGACCACGCCCATAATTCCTTTTTTCCCTTCTTCTTCTTCTTGTTCTTTCCCGAGAGAGACAGCGCCACGGATGAGTTTTTCCTCTCCCTCCGGACCCATTTCTTTGAGATCAGCAAGACGTGAGGAAATATGCCGCAAAGATTCCAAGCGCTCAGAAAGAGCTTGTAATCTCTCGTCCACTTTAACTCGCGAGCTTCCTCGAAGACTTGCCAATAGCTCTGCTTCTGTGTCGTAACGAGAAGAGAAGGTTACACCAGATGCACTTGTAATTTCAGGTGAGTAAACAAAGTGACGAGCAGATGATGGAACTGTTGTATAAATGTCGATAGTGACTTGAGGTTCCAGCTCGACTTTCGCCACCTGCTTAGGAGGACGTCCCCGCTTGGGTCTAGGGTTAAGAGCTTCGTTGGAGTAATAAACTTTTGACTTCGTATCAATTGCTTCGCGCGCAGCAGAAACATCGCGTGGTACTTTGGAATCAAAGAGATGCTTTTTAAGCTTTTCGATCAAGTTCTTCGTCAGATCGAGATCTTCTTCAAAAACAAATTTGATTTGGTGGTTGCGAAGCCATTCGATGATCCGAATGCGGGATCTTTCGAGATAAAATTGCTGCCATTTTTCTAGTTCAGAAAGGTGATCATAGATGAATTCAAGAAAATTTTCCCTAGCTTCTTTGGACTGGATGATTTCGAGAAGTTTTTCCTTCGTATCGATATCATAAACTTTTTCATTTACAAAACCTTCCATAAACTTTTTGGATTCATAGAAAGTCATTTTTGGAATGAGGATGTAGCGCTCTCCGTGCTGCTCAAATTCTTTTTCTAAAGAATCGAGCTCATCCTGACTCTTATCGAGGTCGATAAAGAGCAGAAACCCCTCAATACGATCGAGATAGAAATCACGTTCATCATCGGATTTAGCAAAAGCGTCCATCAGGCGATGGAATCGCAATATCAAAGGATTTTTTGCTTCTGGATATGCAGTTTTGGCCATGGTCTTTTTTCCTCGCAAGTAAAGGCCAGTTTACCATAGATCCACCCCCTTATTCAAGGTTATTCTTCAGACTTAACCTGCTCTGGGGTATAGGCTTTGAGGAAAATAAAAAATGCAATAAACATACAAGTGCTTCCTACCGTGATCGGCAAGTGGGGATAGAGAGCTACAAATCCTCCGGAAAACAGTGGAGGAATGGCGATGGCAGCCCACTGTACTGAATTGTGGATCCCTATGATTTCTCCTTGCGTCTCTTTTGTTCCCAAGTTAGAAACCAAAGTGGCAGCCGTTGGAAAAATCAATGCTTGAGCAAGGGCAATGCAGGGAATAAGACAGAAAAAGAATAGATCACTTGAGGGGAAGAGAAGAGAAGGCAGCATAAGGGCCATGAGAACAAGTCCCATTCGCAGCAGTTTATGGGGAGCAAACCATTTCAAAATGGGGCGTATGAGAAGCCCCTGGCTCAACGCAATCCAAAACCCTACCCAGGCATAGAAATTCGCAATTTGTTCAACTCCAAACCCCCTTTTACGCATAAGGAATACGGGAGAGAATTCTGTGAAAAAGCCCCAGCCCAAACAAAAAACAAACATGACAAAAAAAAGACCTCTTAAACCGGGCATCGAAAAAGCTTTTCGTATCTGCGTAATACCTCGAAACAATTGGACTTTAGCCTCTGATTTGTCTTGCAAGCTCTCTTTGAACATAAACGAGATCAAAAGGGCATTACAAAGGCAAATGACGGCCGAAATTACGAATGGAAATGCAAAACCAAATACTGCGAGCTTTCCTCCAATAAAGGGCCCGATGACAAATCCCGTCCAGAAAGACATCCCAACAAGACCAAAATTTTTTATCTTGTTTTCCTTAGTGCTAATATCAGAAATTGATGACTGACACACTGAGAAGCTTCCAGCGGAAACGCCCGCCATAAGCCGCACAGCAAACAAAATACTCAGACTTCCAATCGCGATACCCGCTGCCCCAAAAAGATAACTAACAAAAGCCAGCCACATAGATGCGGCAAGAACTTTTTTGCGACCGAAACGATCCGATAAAGTCCCAAGAATTGGCCCTCCAAAAAATTGCCCTACGCAATAAGCAGCAACCAAAAGGCCAAAAAGGAGTCCACGCATGCCAAGAGAAACTTCCCCAGAAAGGAACCCCCCTTCGTTATTGATTATAAGCGGAGAAAAAATCGGAAAGACGAGGCCGAATCCCAAGCTATCGATAAAAACTGTAACCAGTAGTGGTAGTAGTTGCATATTCCTTTCTATACATCCTCAAATAAATATTTACCCTAGAAAAAATCTACACTGCAGCGATATCATACAAAGATGCCAAAAACTTCACAGCCTATTTCGAGTGATTTAAGTGATTTTTTCATCCCCACTCTGCCGGAGATGCCCGTGCGCGAGTTCAATTGGATGGGCAGGGTTGTACATTGGGTTCGCGACTCTAAAGAGCATGGTATTATCCACCACACCGTCGTCACCACCTTAGCAATTTTCACCTCATTTGCCCTCATATTCAGCATAGTCCTCTCCCCCCTCTTCATCTATGGGTACAAAGAATACATTCGCCAATGCGAGAGGGCCGTCTACGACCAAAAATACAAAGAGCTTTTGAAAATCGCAACAGAACACGGGACACAATCTTTCCTCAAGGGACGGATAACTCCCCTAGTAACGGCCAATTTCAGCCTCGGCTGGACAAACATGACCCGCAATCGGATCATCAAAGACCTCGATTTAAACAGGGGCGAGGCCGCCATCTTGAGTGACCGAGACCTTCTCCTTCGCGCCGCCCTCAAATTCGACAACGTCATCCAGCGCTACGGCCTAAAAATTCGATAGACGAACTCCTTCGAAAAAAGAATTGTATAAAATCCACTTGACCGGTTACCATCTTTCGGTATAATGAAAAGAAGGAACAAGATTTGATCCTATCATTTGCAGACGAAGCTACAAGAAATATATTTGATGGAAGAAACACTCTCAAAGCACGAAAAGCCTTGAATCCATCGCTTTGGACCATTGCGAGAAGGAAGTTAGATATGCTTCTATCAGCTAAGAAGCTAGACGATCTCAAAATACCTCCGGGAAATCGCTTGGAAGCGCTAAAAGGAGATTACAAAGGATTTTACAGCATTCGCATCAACAATCAATGGAGAATTCTGTTTCTGTGGAGAGACGGATCTGCAGAGAATGTGCAAATTATTGACTACCATAAAGGATAAGATAATGTTACCAAAAAATAGAAAACCAACAACTCCCGGAGAGATTCTTTTAGAGGAATTTCTTATCCCCTTGGAAATCACACAAACAGATTTCGTTGATCATCTTGGCAACAGTTGGACACAGCCCAAACTGAGCTCTATTATACGTGGGAAAAGATCTATTACGATTCCAATTGCTTTGGATTTCTCCGATGCTTTAGGCACCACCCCAGATTTCTGGATCAATTTGCAAACCAATGTAGACCTGTGGGAAGCTTTGCGAGAGCGCAAAAAGCTGCGGAAGCTTCCAAAACTACGAAGAACACCAAAAAAATCTATACCGAAACCGTTTGAAGAATCGGGAATCTGACAAGGAGGCTCCTCCTTGACTTTGAGAGGTCTGCGCTGTAGAATAATACTTTTCAGTGAGAACTTATTATGCTCGATATTAAAATCATTCGCAGTGATCCCAAAGGGGTTGAAACTAGACTTCAAACCAAAGACCCACACGTCAAAATAGATCCAATTTTATCGTTGGATGAAGAGGTTCGCCACCTAAAATCTGCTGTAGAAGAAATCAAGAACAAGCGCAATCTTCTATCCAAAGAAATTGGAGAGAAAAAGCGCAAAGGCGAAGACACCTCCGATCTGATGAAGGATGTGGGTGGCTTAGGCGAAAAAACTGCTGAGATCGACAAAGAGCTCCAAAAACAAGAGACGACGCTCAATGATCTCCTCGCTAGGCTTCCTAACCTTCCCGATGAAAAAGTAAAGGTTTCCCAAAATATTGAAGACAATGTTGTCTTAAGAACATTTGGTGAAAAAACCTCGTTTTCTTTTGAGCCAAAAAACCACGTCGAACTGAATGAAAAGCTCCATCTTTTTGATTTTAAGCGCGCAGCAAAAATCTCCGGGAGCAACTGGGTTGCCTATCGAGGTAATGGGGCGAAGCTCGAGTGGGCTCTTCTCAACTACATGCTCGATTTCCATCAAGACAATGATTTCCAATTTTGGCTTCCACCCCTACTTGTGAGACCTGAAATTGTCTACGGCTCAACGCAGCTTCCTAAGTTTGAGCACCAGCTCTTCAAGATCCACGACGAAGACCACCAACACTACTTGATTCCGACATCAGAAGTACCGCTCATGGGGCTACATAACAACGAGATTTTAGACAGCGAATCCCTGCCACTCAAATATGTATCGTACACTCCATGCTTTCGTAGAGAATCAGGCGGTTTGGGAGCTTCTGAGCGTGGTTTAATCCGTACGCATCAGTTCAACAAGGTGGAAATGTTTGCCTTTACAACACCAGAGCAGAGCGAGGCGATATATTCTGAGATGGTGCATTCTGCAGAAGCTCTCCTAAAAGGTCTTAACTTGCACTTTCGAGTAGCAGAACTCGTAACGGGTGATATGTCGTTTGCTGCATCTAAGACGATCGATTTGGAAGTGTGGCTTCCCGGACAAGATCGCTATTATGAGATCTCTTCGATTTCGCACTGCAGCGATTTCCAAGCGCGTAGATCACACACACGCTTTAAGCAAGCCCAAGACAAACCGCAACTATGCCACACGCTTAATGGCTCGGGCCTCGCAACTTCCAGGCTAATGGTAGCCCTCTTAGAGAACAACCAGCGCGAAGATGGCTGCGTAGAAATTCCACTTGTGTTACACAAGTATCTAAACGGAATGAAGGAGCTCACCCCCACATGACCCATTTGCTAGAAGATTTGCACCATTTTCTGGGCCAGTCGCCCACCAGTTGGCACGCTACAATGGAAATGGGAAATCGTCTAGCATCGCTCGACTTCACTCCCCTCGACCTTTCAGAAAAATGGAAACTGGAAAAGGGGGGGAAATACTTTGTCATCCAAGACGGCTCGATTGCTTGCTTTGTCCTCCCAGAAAAAAAGCCTGAAAAGATGGCTCTTTGCGCCGCTCACACTGATAGCCCTGCACTTAAACTTAAAGCTCATCCCACTTCTCAAAAAGCGAACATGCAAATGCTAGGTGTAGAAATATACGGAGGCCCCATCCTCTCCACTTGGTTTAACCGAGACCTTGTCATTGCAGGTCGGATCATTGCCGAGCAAAAAAAAGGAAGCCCCGAGGATTTTCTCGTCTGTTTTGAAGAAGCGCCCGTTCTTATTCCCCTCATAGCGCCCCACCTCGATCGAGAAATTTACAAAAATGGTCTCGTCCTCAAAAAGCAAGAGCATCTCTCTCCTATTGCTTCTATTGGAAAGAATTTAGATAAAAATTACATCGAGAGTCTGCTAAAGCAACAAATCTCTTTTCACAAACTTCTCGACTTTGACTTATTTCTCGTTCCTATGGAAGAGCCCCGCTTTATAGGGAAAGATGCGGAGATGCTCGCAAGTTACCGCCTCGACAATCTCGCTAGTGCTCACGCTGGCCTTGTCGCGATGGGCAATGTAAAAAAAGCCCCAAAAAACATCCTCCCCATAGGCGTTTTCTGGGACCACGAAGAGGTGGGCTCACAAACTCATGTAGGAGCAGAATCTCGTTTCTTCGAAGATGTGTTCAACCGAATCTCTTCCACTTACGCTCTCTCTGCTGAAGAAGAGAGTATTCTTCGCCACAAAAGCACATGCCTTTCTGTCGATCTAACCCACGCCTTCAATCCCAACTTCGAAGAAAAATACGATCCCGAGCACAAACCTCTTCTTGGCGAAGGAATCACCATCAAATACAACGCCAACATGCGCTACAGCACCAATGCTAAAACCGGAGCGCATCTTACAAAAATGTGCGAGAAGTTGGACTTGTCCTGCCAAAAGTTTGTGAATCGCACAGACAATCCAGCAGGCTCTACCGTAGGCCCTATTTTTTCTACCCGCTTTGGAATTGAGACAGCAGACATTGGCATCCCTCAGCTTTCTATGCATGCCGCTAGAGAAGTGATTGCCTGCGCAGATCATCTGGATATGTGCACTCTTCTCTCCCACTTTTTGCAGGAGGGATTTTAGGTGACCCACCAAACACCTCCTGACCATTTCAAAGGCAAAAATGTATCCCAGCACTTAAAAGACGCCCGTCTGCGCGGCGCTAGAGCCACAAGCGAAACACATGGAACAGAATTGCCAGGCCACTTTTCTGCAGGCTCTGATAGCGCGAAGAACACGAGCATCCTTTTCCTTATTCTTTATGCAGCCGCAGCCCCCTTCTCCATGTTGATTGTCTTTGGCGTTGGGTGGATCATTTGGAGCGCAGGGCGTAGCGCCCTTCTTGGCTGGGCGAGACTAGAAAGACTCCACCGCGTGATCGAAGAAGAGCGTTTTGAAATCGAGCACCACCGCGACCAAGAAAAAGAAGAACTCCGCGAGATGTACGCCGATAAAGGCTTTTCGGGGAAACTCTTAGATGAGGTAGTCGAAGTACTCATGTCTGATGACAACAGACTTTTAAAAATTATGCTCGAAGAAGAACTTGGGCTTTCATTAGAAGCCTACGAACACCCGCTGAAACAGGCCACAGGAGCCGCTCTTGGAGCCATCCTTTCATCCACACTTGCTCTTTTATCTTTCTACTTTTGGCCCTTTCTTGGCATTCCCCTCACCTCTCTACTTGTGGTGATTATCGCCTCAAACATGACTGCCAAATACGAAAAGAGAAAAGCGCTTAGCAGTGTGATCTGGAATTTCTCCCTTGCCATTTTTGCTGCAATTGTAGTTTACTTTTTGACAAAACTATTATGACCCGCCCTTACATATTTGATGAGTTTTTTGCTTCAGGTAGAGCTGAAACGATCAGTCCATTCCTAACGCCCACCTCTCGCTCTTGGGGCAGAAACCTTCCCTTAAAAGGAGCGATCCTCGCTGCCATTTTGCTTGCCTTAACTTTTGCCTTTCACTTTATTAACACCGATATTTCACATATCTGTTTAGCCTCTGTCTACTTCCTCGTTGGCACTCCGGCGCTCTTAAATGCTTTAGAAGATTTAAGAGGCTTAGAGATCAACATCGATGTCCTCATGACCTTAGCTGCACTCCTTTCTATTGTAATCGGTAGCGGCATCGAAGGGGCATTGCTTCTCGTCCTCTTTGAGTTTTCTGGCGCCATGGAAAACGCCGTCACCCAAAAAACAAAAAATGCCCTCATCTCCTTGCGCAGACTCTCGCCCAAAACGGCCCTAATGATGCAAGAAGATGGTTCCTTTCTAGAGCGCTCCGTACACGAAATCCCCTTAGGCTCCTCCATCCTCATCAAAGCCGGCGAAGTTGTTCCATTAGATGGAGAAGTCACCTCCGGAAGTTCCTATGTGAACCTCATCCACATCACGGGCGAGAGTCAGCCCCTTGCCAAACGAGAAAAAGATCAAGTCCCAGCAGGCGCCCACAACCTCGATGGGACCCTCACTCTGAAAGTAAATCGAACCAGCGCCGACTCTACCCTCTCTCGCGTCATCACCCTGATCACCCAAGCGCAAGAGGCCAAGCCCAAGCTCGAGCGCCTTTTCGACCGCTTTAGTAAAAGGTATTCGATCACAATCATCCTCCTCTCCCTCTTTTTTGCCCTCACCTTCCCCTACATTTTCTCGATGCCCTTTGTCGGGGAAGAGGGATCCATCTACAGAGCCCTTACCTTCCTGATTGCAGCTTCCCCATGCGCTCTTATCATCGCCACCCCTACAGCTTATCTTAGCGCCATCTCCTCTTGCGCCCGCAAAGGGATCATCCTCAAAGGAGGTGCTATTTTAGATGCACTCGCAAGCTGCTCGATCATCGCTTTTGATAAAACAGGCACACTTACAACGGGCAACCTTACCTGCTCTGGCATCGACAACTTAAGCACCTCTCCTCTCACATCCGATACCGCCCTTTCCATCGCTGCAGGCCTTGAAAAAGGTGCCGTCCATCCCATTTCTGAGGCGATCATCAAACTATCTAGAGAAAAAAAGATCTCAGAACACCCCATCACCGACTTCAAAAGCGTTCCCGGCTTTGGCTTAGAAGGCAACATCACCCTCGATGGAAAAACCTACCACGCCTGCATTGGCCATCCTGACTTCATCGAGCAAAAAGTGCCCGGCGCGCTAAAAATCGAAAAGTGGGAAACACAAAACACCTTTTTGCTCATCGGCGATCACCTCTTCGTCTTTCACTTTACAGATGAGCTCCGCCCCAAAGTCCACGAGACACTCCCCGCTCTTGCCAAGCAAAACCTAAAATCCATCCTAGTCACCGGCGATCACACCGAAAACGCTCACGTCGTCGCCAAAAAACTGCAAATCGAAGACGTCTTTGCTAACCTGCGCCCCGAGGACAAACTCAAAAAAGTAGCCGAGCTCTCCGCAAAACAAGGGCTCATCATGGTCGGTGATGGCGTCAATGATGCGCCAGCGCTCGCTAGATCCACGGTCGGCATCTCCATGGGGAAAATCGGCAGCGCCACTGCCGTCGACGCCTCTGATGTCGTCTTCTTGCAAGATGACATCTCTCTCCTAGACTGGCTCATTGCCAAATCACGCAGTACCATGCGGATCGTCAAACAAAACCTAATCCTCGCCCTCGCAGTCATCTGTTTAGCTACCACACCCGCGCTCCTCGGCTACATCCCCTTGTGGCTCGCCGTCATCCTTCATGAAGGGGGCACTGTCCTCGTCGGCTTCAACAGCCTCCGCTTGCTCAAATAATTTTTCCCCGTTATGATGCGCTCATGCGTAAATGGCTAATAGCTCTTATCCTTCCACAAGCCCTTCTCTTTTCCGTCACAGTAAACAACGAAGGAGATCTAAATACCGCTCTACTAACTGCCGAAACCACTATCGATTTTGGTCAGAATATATCTCTCAACTCAGGTCCCACTTTTCCAGTAAATTCCAACACCAATTTCACAGTTAACGGAATAAACACTACGATCAACGGCAATAACAACGCTCTCAATGGCCTCAATACCCACTACGGATTTTTTATTCGCGGAGGCACCGTCACCATCTCCAATTTAGGATTTCTAAACACCAAAGCTCTTGGTGGATCTGGAGGAGCAGGCAATGGCGGAGGCGGAGGCGGAGCAGGCCTTGGGGGAGCTCTCTTCATCGACCAAGACTCCATTGTCACCTTGATTAACCCAACCTTCTCTAATTCCAATGCAACAGGAGGAAAAGGAGGGAGAGCTGTTGCTAGCTTTGTAGGTGGTGGGGGTGGGGGCCTCAAAGGAATGGGCGCAACAGATACCAGTGGAGTTGGCGGTTTAGGTGGGGGAAGCCTCCTTGAAGATGGAGGAAAATCTCCTGGAGGAAATATCCCTTTAGGTGGTGGCGGTGGTGCAGGAGTAGGTTTTCCAGGAGGAACTAGTACAGGAAACACTGGAGCTACCGGAGGTGGAGATTTTGCTGGAAATGGTGGTGGTGCAGCAGGTTCTAATGGGGCTAGTGGAGCTGGCGGCGGCGGTGGAAATACTGACGGCAATGCAGGTTCTGGAGGCATTGGTGGAGGCGGTGGTGGAGGTGGTGGTGGTGCTGGCACTACTGGTGGCCATGGTGGTGACGGGAATGATTATGGCGGTGGAGGCAGTGGGGGACCTTCCGGCAGTCATAATGGCGGAAGAGGAGGTAGTGGTGGATTTGGCGGCGGTGGCGGCGCAGGATCCTTTTCTGATAACTTATCAGGTGGGAATGGTGGGAACGGTGGCTTTGGCGGAGGAGGAGGCGGTGGAGCTTCCGGTATTGGGGGCGAGGGCTCCGGAGGAACAGGTGGCTTTGGCGGAGGCAAGGCGACTTCCCCAGGCGCAGGAGGAGCAGGCTTTGGAGGCGCGATATTTATGCGCGAGGGGGCTGATCTTACTATCCAAGGAAGCGCTCTGTTTCAAAACAATACAGTCATCGGCGGCTTTTCGGGTGGAGGAACAGCTACAGATGGAACCTCTGCTGGTGTTGACATCTTTATGATGTCAAGCAGTCAACTTACCTTTGATCTCACCTCCCCTCTTACCATGATCAATCCAATCGTTTCAGAGCAAGGAGCAGCTGCTGGAGGAGGCCTTACTAAAAGAGGCTCGCCTCTTCTTATTCTAAAAGGAGACAACACCTACACTGGAGATACCATCGTTGAATCAGGCCCTTGTGTCATCTCAGGCTCTGTTGTCACCGATGTAACAGTAGACTCCGCTGGAGCCTTAAGTGGCAACCTCACGATCAAAAATGGCAAAGACCTCACCACTTCTGGAAGACTAGAACCAGGAAGCAATGGACAAGGGGCAATCACCATCGAAGGGGGCACCTACACCCACGAATCGAGCGCAACTCTTGTCATTGACATCACACCAGATGGCGGTGACTTCAATAAACTCTTCTTTACCTCTGGCGATGCCGTCCTTAATGGGGGAAACCTAGAAGTCATCATCAATCCCGGCAATTACGTCGGTGGCAAACAATATGAGATCATCAATGCTCCCGTTTCTGGAGCGCCAGGAGTATTTACAAACGTCAACAAAACTGGTTCTTTTGCTAATGACGTCCTTCTCGGCGTTTCGTATAGCAGCGTCATCTTAACCGTGTTGCAAGATGTATTTTTCACCCACCAAAACATCACAGCTCAACCTGCAAAAGAAGTCGTCGAATGCATCACGCAAGCCGGCATCCCTTCCCAAGATGATTTAGCCACAGTCGTAGAAGTTCTCGGTACACTCAATGACAGCCAAGTAAATAGAGCCTTAACTGGCATCTCCGCTACCCGCTTTGGCGCACTGGAATGGATCAATGCCCGCAACAACAGCTACATCGCCGATCTTCTCACCCATAGACCCCGCTGCAATAGCCTTTGGGTGACAGGCTTTGCTAACCGGATGAAAAACACAGACAACTACGACTACTTAAGACGTTTTGATGCCGATGCCTATGGCATCCTTGCCGGATTAGATCGCACATGTAATTGCTTTACCTACGGGGGAAGTCTTGGCTACACCTACACAGACTTTGAGTGGAAAAAGAAAGGCGGCGGCGGCAAAATCAATAGCTACTATGGCGCTCTTTATGGAAACGTTCACTCCAATTGTTTCACACTAGATGCCTCGGTCCTTGGCGGCGGCTCCGATTACGATATAGACCGGCGCATGGTCTTTAGCACCATAGATCGCAAAGCCAAAAGTGACTTCTGGGGCTATTACGCCACAGGTCATCTAGGCGCTACTGGCTCTTGGTGTTTTTGCCGCACAAATTTCAAACCCTTTGCCTTAGCCGACTACCACTACTACAAACGCAACAGCTTCAAAGAACACGGGGCCGATAGCTTAAATCTCGATGTGCAGTCCAAAGATCAACACATGCTCCGCGCAGAAGCAGGACTCAACCTTTGCTGAGAGTATACGTACTGCGGCAGCTGCATCGTCCCCTACATCGGCGGAAGCTACGTGGGAGAGTTTCCCCTAAACGAATCGAGACAAAAAGCCAGTTTCATCGGTAAAACCTGCGTCATCGATGCCAAAAGCTATGACAACACCGTCCATCTCGGATCGCCCACCGTAGGCGCCAGCTGGATCTACTGCGATGATTTTTCCTTCACAGCAAGCTACAAAGGACTTTTTAACAACAAGACCCGCATCAACGAAGTGGAAATGCGCCTAGATTGGATCTTTTAAATATGATGAAGTATTTTTATAAGGCTATTTGTTTTGCAACGCTCAGTATAGCGAGTGCCCTTTTTCCTGTGATTGTAAATGACGAAGGCGATCTCAATACCGCGTTTCTCACCAGTGCAACAACGATTGACTTTGGCAGTGATATTTCTCTTTCAAGCTTTGGTTTCCCTGTAAATTCAAACACCGACTTCACCATCAATCCCCTCTCCGTTACCATCAATGGCAATAATCGAACCTTAAATGGCGCAAACACTACTCGAGCTCTTTTCGTTCATGGCGGCACACTTACAATCAACAACCTCACCTTTGTAAATGCAAAAGCACAAGGCGGCGCAGGTGGCAACGCATGTGCCGGCAGTGGGGGCGGCGGTGGACTTGGCGGCGCCCTATTCATCGAAAGTGGTGCTACTGTCACGCTCATCGATCCAACCTTTTCCAATTGCAATGCAATAGGAGGAGACGGAGGCCAATCGGTGAACTTTTTAGGGAGCGGAGCTGGCGGAGGGGGGCTCGGTGGAAACGGTGGCAATTATGGTTTCGCTGGTGGCGGGGGCAGCGGGGCGGGAAGCCTTTTTCAAAACGGAGGCAAAGGGATCGACGGAGAAACCCCTTCTGGCGGCGGCGGCGGCGCAGGCGTTGGTTTTCCAGGAGACAATTCTGCAAATAATACGGGAGCGACCGGCGGAGGAGATTTTGCAGGGAGCGGCGGAGGAGTGGCTAACACAGATGGAGCTAGTGGCGGCGGCGGCGGCGGAGGCAACTTCCCCGGCAATGCAGGAGGAAAAGGGGGCCTTGGCGGCGGCGGTGGCGGCGGTGGAACTAATGGTACTGCAGATGCTGGCATGGGAGGAGATGGCAACTCTTTCGGCGGCGGCGGCGGGGGTGGAGCTAGCATAACTAAAACTGCAGGAAATGGAAGCAATGGTGGATTTGGTGGCGGCGGAGGAAGCGCCGGGTGCGCAAATCCCGAAGCTCAAGACTCCAAAGGGGGTAATGGAGGCAATGGAGGATTTGCTGGCGGCGGTGGGGGCGCTGGCACCGGAAAGTTCGATGGAACAAGAGGCCTTGGAGGGTTTGGAGGAGGCAATGGGGGGAATTCTCCATTCATCGGCGAGCCCGGTGCTGGTGGTGGTGGTGCTGGCTTTGGCGGAGCTATCTTTATGCAAGATGGTGCAACACTCACCATTCAAGGAAATGCATCATTTCAAAACAATTCTGTTTCACCCGGACGATCAGGTGGTGAAGGAGCAGAAAACGGCTCTGCTGACGGACCCGACATCTTTATGATGTCGAGCAGCCTACTCACCTTTGACCTCACCGCACCACTGATCATGCCCAATCCCATCGCAGGTGATCAAAGTTCCCTTCTTGGTGGAGGGCTGATCAAAAAAGGCCCTGCTCTTCTTGCCCTAAAAGGCGCCAATACTTACACCGGCGACACAACCATTGAATCGGGCCCCTGTATCATCTCAGGCTCTGTGATCACAGACGTTACTGTTGACGCTCCTGGATTTTTAAATGGAAACTTCTCCATCAAAAACGGAAAAGACCTAACCAACTCAGGAAGAGTAGAGCCAGGAAGCAATGGACAAGGAGCCATCAATATCGAGGGAGGCACTTATACACATAATGCGGGCGCCACACTTGTCATCGACATCACCCCCGACGGCGTCGACTTCAACAAACTCTTCTTCACCTCAGGAGATGCCGTTTTAAACAACGGTGGTAACATTGAAATTTTCATCGCTCCAGGCAACTATATTGCAGGAACCACTTATGAGATCATCAATGCGCCCACAACAGGTACGTTTACCAATGAAATCAAAACCGGGGCCTTTGCAGATAAAGTTAAAATTGATGTTGCCTACAGCAGTGTGATCTTGACCGTTCTTAATAATGTGATCCACACCCACCAACTCATCACTGCCCAGCCGGCAAAAGCAGTAGAAAAATGCATTGTGCAAACCAACATCACTCCCCGCAGCGACTTTGCCACCATGGTAGAAATTCTCGGAACACTCAATGACAGCCAAGTAAACAAAGCCCTCACTGGCCTCTCCCCTGCCCGCTACGGCGCTCTCGAATGGATCAATGCCCGTAACAACAGCTACATCGCCGATCTACTCTCTCACCATCTGTGCAATCCTTGTAGTGGGAACTTCTGGATCACCGGTTTTATGAACCGAATGAAAAACACAGAAAACTATGATTTCTTAAGACGCTTTGATGCCGACGCCTATGGCATCTTGGGCGGGTTAGATCGCACATGCGGCTTGTTTACCTACGGAGCCAGTTTCAACTACACCTATACCGACCTCAAATGGAAAAAGCGCGGTGGCGGCGGCAAAATCAATACCTTCCTCGGCGCTCTTTATGGCGATGTGCACTGCAACTGCTTCACTCTCGATGCCTCCATCCTTGGTGGCGGCTCTGACTACGACCTAGACCGGCGCATGAATTTTAGCATGATCGATCGTAAAGCTAAAAGCGACTTCTGGGGTTATTTCGCAACAGCACACCTAGGCGCTACGGGCTCTTGGTGCCTTTTCCGTACAAATTTCAAGCCCTTTGCCCTAGCCGACTACCACTACTACACACGTAACAGCTTTAATGAACACGGTGCCGACAGCTTAAACCTGCACGTACAGTCCAAAGACCAGCACATGCTCCGCGCAGAAGCAGGCCTTAAACTCTGTTGGGAGTATAGCTACTGCGGTAGCTGCATCGTCCCCTACATCGGCGGGAGCTACGTCGGAGAATTTCCTCTAAATGCATCCAGGCAGAAGGCAAGCTTTATTGGTAAAGCCTGTGTCATCGATGCCAAAAGCTACGACAATACCGTCCACCTCGGCTCGCCCACCGTCGGCGCTAGCTGGATCTACTGCGATGACTTTTCCTTCACAGCTAGCTACAAAGGACTATTCAACAACAAGACCCGGATCAATGAGGCCGAAGTGCGATTTGATTGGATTTTCTAGAAGTTAATTAAATTAATTGAAAAATTAATTATTTTACTGCCATAATAACAATATGGCGAGAAAGAAAAAACCGACGAGCGGCCAGGAGCTTAAAAAGCACCTGGAAGAAGCTGTTGAAAAAGAATCCATCAAGTGCGAAGAGTGCTACATCTGGCTCGAACAGCACATGCCCCCAAACTTCTTCGACGAAGTGGCAGAAGATGATATCCTCTTGATTGCCCATAGCTTAATGGGCTTGGATCTGCAGGATTTTTTCGCCCACATTCACCTAAAGAACTCAGCCATCGTCCTTTGCCTTGATAGCGAAGATGCCGACTTGCGCATACTCAAACACTACCAAATGCATGGGATCAAAAACTACCGAGCCTTCGTTTCGAACCAAGCCCCCCCCTTCCCCAGAGTAAAGAGGAACCTACGCATAGCCGTCATCCACTTCACGATGGCCCCCGAGCTCGAGCGGACCGAAGAAATCCTCGATGCAGATACAAAAAAAGAGATCCACCGTCTTGTTAAAGCACGGAACCCCAACGTAACCGACGCCGATTTCCGCAAACTCATTCAGGGAATGAGCCCTAGATTCCTAAAAGCCATGGGCAAAGACAGGCTCATCATGGCCTTTGACATGTTCTTCCGGGCAAAAACCCGAGACAACTGCCAGTACGAAGTGATCTACGACAAAAACTGGAAAAAAGACAATGCCCCCTCACTCCGGATCGTTTTAGCCTGGCGCAACGTCCCCAAGCACCAGTTCCTCTACAAGCTGGCCAAGATGATCCAACGGCACAAACTCAACATGCAAAAAGTCAATGCCACCTATATTGACCCCTATACTAAAGACTCGATCCTGATCATGTCATTGGGCCTACATGGAAGGAAGGGAGACGCCGCCTGGGAAGAGGCCGATATCACCGACTTTCTGCAAGAGCTCGTGACCCTTAAATATTTTGAGGGCCAAGAGATCTTCGATAAAAAATTCGTCGACACAGGCTTAGTACGAGGCAACATAGGCAACTACATCAAGTCGATGGCCCACTTCGTCCACCAGACCCTTACCCATGCTGATGTCAACCTCTATAGCGTGATGAACGTCGAAGAAGGCCTGTGTCGCCACCCCGAGCTGACTATCATGCTCACAGAAGCCTTTGAGCTCAAATTCCACCCAATAGAGAACGACCTCAAACTCTACGAAAAACTCCGCCAAAAGTTTCTCGAGCTCGTCGCCAACCTCGACACCGGCAATGAACTCAACGATATGCGTCGAAAAAACATCCTTCGCCAAGGGATGAACTTCATCCACCACACCCTTAAAACCAACTTCTATCGAGATAACAAAACCGCCTTTTCTTTCCGCCTCGACCCCAAATACCTCAACTTCCTTCCCTATGACAGAAGCGAAAAATTTCCCGAGCTCCCCTACGCCATCTTCTTCATCAAGGGAATGTTCTACATCGGCTTCCACATCCGCTTCAAAGACCTCTCCCGCGGAGGATTGCGTACCGTCTTTCCCAAAGGACTTGAGCAGATGCACTGGGAGCGCAACAACGTCTTTTCTGAGTGCTATAACCTCTCCTATACCCAACAGAAAAAAAACAAAGACATCCCCGAAGGAGG
>Ga0114918_10000925_pt1 | contig 25855 bp, 22 predicted proteins | sample LantaG_FD_87015 | JGI IMG/M metagenome (GOLD analysis project Ga0114918, IMG submission 87015) | Deep subsurface microbial communities from Baltic Sea to uncover new lineages of life (NeLLi) - Landsort_02402 metaG | ecosystem: Environmental > Aquatic > Marine > Oceanic > Sediment | place...
TCTTCTCTTCTCTTCTCTTCTCTTCTCTTCTATCTCTCTCTACCTCTTCCGCATGTTGATCCCGGCCCTCAGCACCTCGTCCACCAGCAGCAGCTGCGACGCCACCACGGGAGCCGACTGCAGGACCTGCCTCTTGACGCAGGCGTTGTCCCAGATCCCGGCCAGCGCGGCGTCGAGCGCGCCGCCGGAGGCGACGTCGACGCCGATGGGGGCCGTCGAAGTCGTCGTCTTCTTGCCCTCGTCGTCCCCGGCCAGGCGCCTCTCGTCCTCGACGGCGAAGACAGCGTCCACGCCCACGTGGCCCGCGTTCTCGGCCAGGGTCTTGGGCACGGAAAGCAGAGCCTCGGCGAAGGCGGCGACTCCGAGCTTGGCTCGCCCCACCGCCTCCGCCCCGCCGAGGGCTCGCACGTGGGCAGCGGCGGCGACCTCGAAGGCGCCGGCTCCGGGGACCAGGGAGCCGTCCTCGATGGCGTTCTTGACGGCGCGGAGGCCGTCGCGGAGGGCGTCCTTGATCTGGAGAAAGAGAGAGAGACAGAGAGAGAGTTTGGAAGTTTTTTGGGGAAAAAAGTTAGTTTTTTTCTTTTTTTCTTTGAAAGAGCTCTTTTCTCTCTTCGCGCTTTCTCTCTCTTTCTCTTTCTCCTCTTCTCCTTCCTCCTCTCCATCCCCTTACCTGCGCCAGCGTGTGGTCCGCGGGGCCCTTGACCAAGATGGTGCAGCTCCGGGGCGAGGGGACGTCTTCGACGAAAGTGTACTTCTCCTCTCCCAGGGTGTGCTCGAAGACCAGCCCCGCCCTGCCAAGAACGTCGGGCGAAGAGAGCTCCTCGACGGAATTCACGGCCACGCCCCCGCAGGCCAGGACCAGCCGCTCCATGTTGCGCCTCTTGGCGCGGCGTAAGGCCAAAATGCCGTTCTTGGCCAGCGCGTCGAGGGAGAGAGGGTCGATGCCCTTCTGGTTGACGAGGACGAAGCCTCCTCCCTTGCTCTTGTCGGCGCCGCAGACCTTGTTCTTGAGGTCGATGATCTTCTGGACGCGCTCGTCGGTCGTGGCCTGAAGAAGTGAGGGATTGGAGAAAGAGAAAAAGAAAGAGAAAGAGTTAGGGGCGAGAAGTTCGGAAGAGAAAAGAGAAAAGAAAAGAAAACCTCGACCGTCGACGAAAAACAGAAAAGAAAAAAGAAAAAAACTCCTCCTCTTACCCTCTCCGCCGCCACCAGCTTCTCCCGCTGCTCGGCGTTCGAGTAGAAGAACCCGGCGTTCACCTCGGACCGCTCGTACTCGAGGCCGATATTGGCAGTCAGGATCCAGACCGGGTGGCTAGCATTTTCCTTGCTAGTCGAATCACTAGTAACAGCCTTAGATTCGTCCTCCTTCCTGGCCTCGAGCCTCTTCGGCATGTCGGGGTGCCTTGCGCCGTGGTCGAGCACCAGGCCCTTGACGAGGCGGGTGTCGCGGTCGAGCTTGTGCTTCTGTCGTTCGTTGGGGGGTTGGGGGGAAGTCGGAAGAGGGGGGGAGAGAGAGAAAGAAGGAAAGAAGAAGGAAAGAGAAAGAGGTGAGTTTTTTTTCTTTCCAAACTTTTTCTTCGAGCGTTTTTTTCCCCTTTCTTCTTCGACCCCCTCCCTCTTCCGGCGCCCAAAAAGAGAAAAAAAACAAAACTCCTCTCTTCTTCCTCTTCCGTACCATGTGCATGATCTCCACCATGAATAGGTCGATCGGCTCCCCTTCCCTCCTGATGGTCAAGACCGCGTCGAGCACCACGCCGGCCAGAGCGTCGGCCAGCGACTCGGACAGCTTGGTCCGCAGCGCCGTGCGAGCGACGAGGCGGAGCGCATCGCGGCCGTCCGGGGTAGAGGCGGGGTCGGCGGTGCCTCCGGGGAGCGGGCGCTTGAAGTCGTCGAGGAAGGCGAGGGCGTGCTTCTTGGCGATCTCGAAGCCCTGCGCGCGTGGGGGAGGCGAGGCGGTGGTGGTTGAGGGAGAGGTTGAAAAAAGAAGAAGAAGGGAAAAAAGAAAAAAAAAGGTGAGCCTCTTCGTCTTCTGAGTTCGATCTTTTTCCCCAACATCAATCGATGCCATTCGCATCTCCCTCTTTCTTTCTCGCGCCTCTCTCTCTCCCGTTCTTGCTCTCACGCGCCATGCCTCTCTCTCCCTCCTTGAAGCCCCCCTCTCTCTTCTCCTTACCTCCACCAGGTGCCTCGGGTGGCACCCGTCCCCGAGATGCCTCTCGGCTTGCTTCATCAGCTCGCCGATCATCAGCACGGCCGTCGACGTGCCGTCGCCCGTCGCGTCGTCCACCGCCGAGGCCGCCCTCGCGATCATCACGGCCGTCGGGGACTGGATCTGCATGTCGCGCAGTAAGACGTTACCGTCCTTGGTGAGCTTGACGTCCCCGGCGCCGCCGACGAGCATCTTGATGGTGCCATTGGGGCCGAGGTTCGACTTGAGCACAGAGGCGAGGCCATTGGCGGCGTTGATGTTCATGAAGAGCGCCGCCGCGGGGCCCATGACCTCGGCCTTGGGATTGAGCGTCTTGACGGAGGAGGCGGACGCCATTTTGGATTGGTTTTTCAGGGGAGGGGGAGGAAAGAAGGAAAAACAAAAGAACAAGAAAAAGCGATCGATTGTGTGATGGTTCGATCGTCGAGCGTTTTTCTCTCCATTTTTTTTTCCGTTTTCCTGAAAACTTTCCGAAAAGGAAAGATGGCCTCGCGGGAAGCTGACGACCTCGCTTCTGTCGCGAATCGCGCCGAGGAGCGCCTCAAGGCCCTCGAATCGACCGTCTTCAAGGAGCGAGAAGAGGTGAAGAGAGAGCGTGTAGACGAAAAGACGAGAGAAAGAAGAAGAAGAAGAGCTCTCTCGTTACTAGCGATTGAACATCGGCGACCTCTTTGACCTCGACCTCGACCTTTTCTTCTCTTCCGCTCACTCCCTCACTCACTCGCCGCCGCCTCTCTTTCCTCTCTCCATTTTACAACACAGCTGCGAGCGAAACTCGCCGAGCTCGAGGCCGAGAACGCGAAGCTGCGGTACAGGGTGGAACGCCTCGGCGCTGCCCTCAAAGAAGGCACCACTGCTGCGAAAAAGGCGCTCGAGGAAGCGGGCGAGAGCAGCGGCGGCGATCAGGGCTTGAGGTCGAGGCTCGGGCGGATCCTGTTTGGGAAGTACTTTATCGAAGAGCAGGAGTGATTAGAGAGATAGAGAGAGATCGAAAAATTGGGGGCCCGCGTTTGCCCTTGTGTAAAGAGAGAAAGAGAGAGATCGAACTTGAAGAAAAACGAAAAAAAAGTTTAGGTCAGTTTTTTTTTTCTTTTTTGGGATCACATTCGTTGTTTTGGTGCCGCGGTGTTTTTTTTAGTTTAGATTTGTGAGAATTTTCAGTTCATAGAATAAAGTATAGCGCATACTGAGAGGTGGAAGGAGGAGAGCAAGTACAGGGACAGGAAAGAAAGAAAGAAAGCGAAGGGTCGAGAGGTGAGCGAGTGAATTCTCTCTTTCGTTGTCTCTCTCTCTCCTCGCCTCTCTCTCTTGAATATAGCAGTGTTAAAAAAAGGGACAGGAAGCCAGTGTTTATAAAAGTAAGTGACGGAGACGCAAGTTCAGGGCAGTTCAGTAAAAGTGAAAGAAACAGAAAAACAAAAAAAAGTTTGACGAAAATCCCGACGAAAAATCGCGAAAAAAGTCATTTTTGAAAAAAAAAAGACAAAACTTTTCTGTTTCTTTTTCTACCTCCAGTGCGCCATGTAGCACCCCTTCAGCCCCGTCGCCAGGGGTCCCCCGACAGCCAGCAAACCCCCCGCACCGCCGTCCCCGTCCCCTCCTGGAGCCCAGGCGTGGCAGTAGACAGCGTGCCTCACGGGAGAGGGCCCGCCGGCGAAATGGTCGAGCCAGATGCCGTTGGCGCAGAGCCAACCCGGACCCGACTGCAAGAAGGTGCGTCCGCGGGAGGAGCTGGCGACCGCCGCGGCCGTCGCCGCCGCCGCCGCGCGCGGGTCGACGGCGCCCCCGAGGCCGTTGGCGACGGCGGCGGCCGCGGCCGCGGCGCCTGAGACCGTGGACTCGCGCAGCTGCCGCTCGAGCTGGCGCTCAAAGGCGGTGGCCAGCGAGACCGGGTCTGCCGGCGGCGACGAGCCCAGGGGCCACGCGGCCAGGGCCGCGGCGCGAGCGGCCTCGGCGGCGGCACGAGGGGCAGGGGGAGAGGGCGGCGTCCCAGGCCTGGGGTGAGGGTGCCTGGCACCAGCGCCCACACCAAGCGAGGCGGCAGCATTCAGAGAAAGGCCGAAATCCCTGTCGCCCGGCATGGGGTTGGCAGGCATCCCGTTGGTCTCGGCAAAGGGCCTGCGCCCCGCGCCGCGCCCTTCGTTCACCAGCAGGTTCCAGAGCTGGCGCTGCGGGGAGTCGAGGCCGGCAGGGTAGAGGGAGGAAGCAGCAGCAGCGGGAGGGCGAGGAGAAAGGGGAGGGCGAGTCGGCTGCGAGGACGAAGAAGAAGAAGGCGGGAGCGAAGCCGGGGTCGAAGAAGACGAACTCACTCCGACGGGCTTGAGTGGCGCGGGACCCAGGTCGGCCCACCCTTTCCCGAGCTGCCTCACGTCCGCGAACGCGATCCTTCCCCTGCCCGTGCCGATCGACAGGAGGTGGCCCCTGATCTCGACCGAGCGCACGCCGTGCGCGCCGTCGGGGGACTCGAGGACCGCCACGGCGCCGTCGCGGCTCATCGACTCCGCGGTGCCGCGCGAGGGCGCGGCGGCCGCAGTCGAGCCGACAGCGATCGGCGACGGGAGGCCGCCGTTGCTGGCCCTCCCTCCACCTCCGTTTCCACCCCTTCCCCCACCGAGCACCGTCCCCGGCCTGACGCGCTGGGCGGCTAGGCGCACGTCGTAGAGCTGCACGTGGGCCTGCGAGCCGGCGAGCACCAAGCCCGAAGCCCCAGCCGCCGCGGCCCCGCTGCCTCCGGCCCCTCCACGCGACAGGCCGAGGCCGTGGCCACGCGCGGTGGGAGTCGCCATCGTCACGCAGACGGTTTCGCGGTCGTTGGCCATCTGCCAGCTGGACAGCTCGTTCAGGTGCGCGTCCCAGAGGCGGATGGTGCCGTGCGTGGTCAGCGAGGCGACGTGGCCGGACGAGGGGTCGCAGGCGACATCGCGGACTCGGGTGCGCTTCTCCTCGCGGACTGCCAAGGGCGCCGCGGCCTTGGGGGAAGGGCGGGCGGCGCGGCGCGCACGAGGGGTGAGGGGCAGAGCAGCAGCAGCGGAGGCAGGGCGTCCCCCGCCGGTGACGGCGCGCCTGCGGACGCGCGAGTTGGCGCCGTTGGCGTTTGGGGAGACGTTTTCGGCGTCACTACCATTGTTGAAGTCGTCCGTCTCCATGGCTTCTTGCTGGTCGAGCTCGTCCTCCTCGCCGCAGGCGAAGTCCTCGTCGTCGCCGTCGTCGACCGACTGTTGTTTTTGGTTTTGTTGGGATTGGAGAAGAGAGGGAAAGAGAAAGGGGAAAAGAGAGAGTGAGTTGGGATATTCGTCTCTTTTCGCAAGAAGAATGAAAAAAAAAACAGAAAAAGAAAAACTCGAAGGAACTCACCCACAGAGCAAGCGTCCTGTCCCTCGACCCGGTCACCAGGTGCCTCTCCGTGATCCAGTCCATGCCGAACACCCAGTCGAGGTGGCCGTAGACCGAGCGCGTCGGGACCAGCGCCGGGGCCAGAGGGTAGGAGCGCGCGCCGGCCGACGAGGCGGTGGGTCCGTCGGCGCCGGCGGCGTCGGCGGCCCTGCGGCGGCGCCGGCAGCGGGGGCCGCCCGGGACCTCTCCGTCGTCGTCATCATCTTCGGAGTCGGAATGGTACATGGACTTGGAGGAGCGGCTGCGGGGGTGGGGTGGGGAGGGAAAAGAGGGAAAAGAGGAAAGAAAGAGAGTGAGTTTTTTGATCCTTTTCGACCTCTCCCTTGCGCTTCTCTTGCTGCTCTCTTCCTCCTTCTCTCTCTCTCTCTCCCTCCCCCATTTTCTCTCACCCTCTCTCGATGCGAAAGATCTGCGCGTCCGTCGCGTCCGCCCCGCCGCACGCCAGCAGCCTCCCGTCGGGGCTGACCGCCGTCGTGTGCATCCCCGAACCCTTGGGACCCGAAGCGTTGAACACCCCGTGGCCCGGAGAGTCCATCCCAGCGGGCCTCGGCTGGCGCCCGTGCGCCGGAGGGAGGCGGACTTTCGTTCCCGTGCGGGCGTCAACGTCGAGGAGGAGGAGCTGGTTGCATTTGGTGCCGACGACGGCGTGGCGGCCGTCGAGCCAGGCCTGGTGAATGGAGGAGGAGGAAGAGGAGGAGAGAGGAGAAGAAGAAGGTTGAGAGAGAGTTTTGTTTTGTTTTTTTTTTCGAAAAAAGGGGGAGGCGTCGAACGAATGAGCAACGAGCCTTCTCCGAGAGCGAGGGATAGCAAAGAAGAGAGAGCGCATTCCGACTCTCTTTGCGCTCGTTTTTCTCCCTCTATCTCTCTTCTCCTCTCCTAATTCGCATCTGTGCGTCATGAGAAGACTACGGTCCACCTCCCCGTGGCTTCAAACGGAGCGTCGAGGAGCAGGAAGGGGCAGGGCGCCTCCTCTTTCTCTCTCTCCCTCTTGAAATGTCCGTCGTCGAAGCAACGAAAAGAAAGTCTTCTCTTCTCTTCTTCCTTCTCCAAAAAAAAACTCACGCAGGTGAAGGCCTTGTCGTACTCCTGCCACTGCGCGACGGGGAGCTCGTTCTCTTCGAGCAGGCACGGGGCGCGCGAGAGCGAGAGCGACGAGACCGGGTAGAGCGAGGCGCGGCTGATTGGTGAAGTTGAGTTTTTTTGGGGGGGTGTCGTCAAAATCGGTCAGCATGTCTCTTTCTCTCTCTCTTCTTCTTCTCTCTTCCTCTCCGCTTCCGCTGTCGGCGCCTTCCGATATCTTCTCGACGCCCAGGGAGGGTGCTCCGAGATTGCCTCTGTCCATTCGGCACAAGGGACAGGGGCACGAGGTTGAGGAAGCAGAGTGAACGAGCGAGGTCAATGCGGCTGTCTTCTCCAGGGTTTTTTTCTCCCTTTTTTTTCGAAACTCTTCTCTTACCGAGCGCCGGTCGCCTGCGAGCCCAAGAGCGCCCTCGGCACGGCCCCGCCGAGGGGAGGCGTCGGGGGCTCCGGGGCTGCTGCTGCTGCTGCTGCGGCGAGCTCCTTCTCCGCCGAGGACCTACGGCGGAAGAGCGAGGCCATTTTGAGAGAGAGAGAAGGGAGAGAAGAGGAGGGAATCGACGAAAGCAAGCTGCTCGCCGAGAAGAAAAAAAAGTAAAATAGGTTTGTTCAACGCCCTTCTCTCACACTCGCAAAAAAAAACTTTGAACCTGCTCTCTCTTCCTCTTTCTCTCTCCGACACGCCGTTTGTTCTCACGCCTTCGTTCACCTCTCCAAACAACAAGGTGCACGTCTCCTGACCGTGCTCTCGAGCCTGATGGCGGGAAAAGCCGTCGAGAGAGAGCGAGCGAGCGAGCGAGAGAGGACAAAGCCGCGCATCGTTGAAAGACGCGAGGAGATCGCGGCCGCCGTTTTTTTCCGACTTTTTTCTTTCTCGACCTCGACCTCTTCTTTTTTTCGACCTCGACGTCATCTTCTTTTTGCTCACTTTCTTGGTTTCCTTTTTCTCCTCCAAAAAAACCTCCAACAGCTTCCAAGATGACCTCCGCCAGCGGCGACAAGATCTCTCTGGACCGCCTCAAGCTGTCCTCGGACAAAGAGTCCAAGGAGAAACAGCAGCAGCAGCCGCCGAAGAAGGAGCAAGAGAAGAAGAAAGAGGAGGAGCAAGACAAGAAAAAAGACCAAGACGAGAAGAAAAAGGAGAAAGACCCCCGCGGCGACGACGAAGAAGCCCCCGACGACCCGCTGAGCAACGCCAGCGTCGTGGAAGCGGCCGCCCGCCGCTTCGAGGAGACCAACGAAGAGACCGGCTTCGCCGGAATCGTGCGAGACTGGCAGTGCCCCCTCGTCTGCCGTGCCGTCGTGGGCAAGAACGCCGACGGCAGCGACAGGCTCTCCCAAGAAGTCTCCTCGCAGCCTCTCGTGCTCGCGCTCAAGTACTTCGGGGACGGCAAGCACCCTGACGTGCCCCTGGCGCTGTGCCTGCGCCCCGGGGGCGGGGCTGCGACCGCGGCCGAGATCGAGCGCGACCCGACCTTCGCCGCGACGGACATGGTGATGAAACACATGCAGCAGGTGATGGCTGCTCGCTCGTCGGAGCCGTTCTCGCACGCCGCCAACGCCAGGAAGGCGCGCGAGCGCGCGAGGGGCCCCGGCGGGGGCGGACCGGACCCGGTCGAGTTCGTGAGCGGGTACGTGAAGCGCCAGGCGCCGCGCTACTCGTACGCGGTCGAGGAAGAAGAACGAGGGGAGGAAGAGAAAGAGGAGAAAGAAGGAGGGGGAGGAGCGGCGGCGGCGGCAAAGGCAAAGGGGAAGGCAAAGGCGAAGGGGAAGGCGAAGAAGAAAAAGGTCTTCTGGGCCGAAGTGAAAGGGAAGCGCTACGGGCCGTTCGCGACGCGCCTGTTGGCGGCGCACGCCGCGGACGTGGTGCTCGAGCGCACCTGGAAGGACCGCAAAACGCTGGTGAGTTTTTTTTTTGAGAAGTCGAGGTCAAGGTCGGAAAAGACAGAAAAAGAAAAACAAAAAAAACTCTCAGCGGAGGTGGCCGCGGGCCGAGGGTTGGACGACTCGCTCTCGTCGGTGCCCGGCGACCTGCTCTCGCACCTGCGCCCGCCCCCGGGCCAGCGCAACAGCAAGTAGAGAGAAGGAGAAAAGAGAGTTCGGAGTGTGCGGAGGATGCCTTTTTGATTTGCCTGTTTTTTTGAGTTCTCGCTTTTTTTTTCTTCTTCCGTTTTTTTCGATGTTTTCATTCTGCAAAAGGGAGTTTTGAGCTTCTGATCTGATCCCATCTCTCCGCGCTCCCTCTTTTCTCTTCTCTTCCTCGTGCTCCCAAGCAAATCAACGACCAGGAGCGCAAAGGCCTGCCCTTCTCCCTCCTGCCCAAAAGCAAAAAAAAACGAATCCAAAAGGCAGCAGTTCTAAGCCCCCCGGAAAAAAGAAAAAGAGACTAGCATGCGATCGATGATGCTTCTTCCTCTTCGTTCGCTTCCTTTCCTCTTCCTCCTCCTCTCCACCTCCACCACCTCCGTCGTCACGGCAGTTGGCAACTTCACCTGGTCCCTCTGCTCCCCGGAGCCCCCCTTCCAGTCCGGAGTCTTTAACGTCACCCTGAAGCCGGAGCAGCCCCTCGCGGGACAGACGGCGGTGCTCTCCGTGTCGGCCTCGACCGACGCCGTCCCTGCCGAGGGCTCCTCGAAAGAAGATTTCGGCTTCGCGTCCGTCTCCGTGAGCTTCCACGGCCTACCCATCTACAGCCTCTCCCTCCCGCTCTGCGACGTGATCAATGTTGATGGAGAGAGCAGTAGCAGCTGTCCCTTCACGGGAGCCTACGAGCTGGAGTGGCAGCAGGCCTTCCCTGAGCTGACCCCCGCCGGCCGCTACCACCTCCGGCTGAAAGCGCAGGAGTCGCAGCCCGGCGGGGGCGAGGAGGGGAGGGAGGGAAGAGGAGCGCGGAGGTCCCTCTCGTCCTCTTCTTCTTCTGCTTCTGCCAACGCGGCGGGACCGGAGATCCTGTGCGTGGACGTCGCGTTCAACGTCGTCCGCCCGGCTGCTGCTTCGGACAAGTGAAGAAGAAAGAAAGGAGAAAAAAAAAATCGTTTTTCTTTTTCTTCTCAAAAAAAAAAAACTCTCTCTCATTTTTAGTTCCATGTTTTTTTTTCTTCTTTGCAAATCAAATTCTCAAACGTTTCAAAAATCAAGTTCTCTCTCTCTGTTTTCTCTCGTGAAAAAGATGATCGCAGAAAAAAGGAAGGGAAAAGAAAAACGCTAATCAAACGCAAATTCTCTCTCTGTGCTTTTTCATCTCCAACTTCCGACTTGTTTCTTTTTTGGATTCTCGCGACCTCTTTTTCTCCCCTTGCTCCGTCTCTCCCTTTTCTCCCGCCTCCGAATCTCCCCCCAAGAGAGAACCGAAAGCATTCGAAAGAAAGCAAGAAAGAAAGACGGAAGAACATTCAGTGCGTCAGAATGAAAAAGTAAAAGAAGGCCTAAATGAAGGGGATCGGGGACGTAGTAAAATGGTGGCGGTGGGGGCAATGAAATTTTTTCCTAGTAGATGAAGTGTTGTTGTTTTAATCTCAAACGAAAAAAAAGAAATCGGGACAAGTCTCTCTCCCTCAAAAACCAAAAAACCAGACGACTTTAACGCCTCAGGTCCCCGCGCGAGTTCTGCCTCTCGAGCCTCGAGGGGGCAGCGCTCGACATATCCGCGAGCAGTGCCGACGCCCTGGCCAGGGCCGCGGCGCCGTCGTCGCCCCCGGGCCTCACGGGAGGAGGGAGCATCGAGCCCCCGGCGGACCCGGGCCGGCTGCCGAGCGCGGCGAGCGCCAGAGCGTTGCTCCCGCCGCCGGAAAGCGACGACGGCGCGTTCTGGTCCATCCTCGGGTGCGCCGCGATCCCCAGGTCGCGCTCCAGGTCCCGCAGCAGCGTCTCGCGCGAGGTGGCGCGGGCGATCCCGTCGCGCGACCCGGCGCGGGTGACGGCCCGGATCGCCGTCGTCTCGTCGAGCGAGCGGAGCAGGATCGCCTGGTTGCCTCCGGGCGCGCTCCCGGGTCTCGCTCCAGGACCAGCAGCCGCCGGGGCCCCTCCGACGCCGGCCTCGAGGGCGCGGAGTTCGCGGAGCATTGTCGACATCCCCTCGCCTCCGGAGCCGCCGGAACGGCCCAGGCCGCCAGCGGCAGCACCCGAGGAAGAGGAAGCACTCGAGCTGCTCCGGGCCAAGCCGGCGGCGGACGTCGCGCGCTGCAGCCCTCCGCCCGAAGAGCTCGTCCTCGTCATCGACGCCTCCGTCGCGCTCAGCTCCCTCGCCAGCGACGCCAGGGGTCCCCCAGGAGCGGTCAACGTCGCCAGGGAGGTACCTCCCTGGGCGCCGGGGATCGCCAGAGACCCGGGAGGCAAGGGGAGCCTGCCGGCGGTCCCGTGGGCCAGAGCGAGAGCGTTGTTCGCCGACGGCGAGCGGCGCATCCCCCGCTGCGAGCTCATCGACCCCGCGGCAGCAGGGCTCGACCGCGGCCTCTGATGGTTGCCGCCTCCTCCGTTCTGGCCCGAGAGCATCATGGCCTGGAGCTGCCTGGCGGAGGCGCTCGAAGGGAGGCCCTCCCCGGAGCGGTTGCGCTGCAGCGAGCCCTGGCGGACCGGCGGCGGCGGCGGCCGCCTTGAGCCGCCGATGCCCTCGCCGGACGACGTCGACGACGAGCCCGCGGTCGAGGCCGGGCCCGAGCCCGGGGCGACGCGGCGACCTCCAGAGACCGTCGTCGTCAAAGCAGACGAAGCGGCGGCAGCGGCGGCGGCGGCGGCGGCCTCGCGCATGCTCGCGGCGGAGTCGGCGGTGCGGGAGGCCCTGACTTTTTCCAAAGCGGCGTCGAGCATCTTCTTGCCCGGCGTCGGCGCCTCGAGCGCCGCGGCGGCGGGAAGGCCCGTCGGCAGCTTGCCGCCCTTGGAGTTGAAGCCGTTCTCGCCGCCATCATCACCCCCGCCCTTGGCGGCGAGCTTGGCGGCGGCCTCGGCCTCGGCGGCGGCGGCGGCCTCGCGGCGCCTCTTGACGACCACAAAACCGGCGGCGCCGCCGGCCGCTGCCAGCGCGAGCAAGACACCGACCACAGCCCCGGCCGCGCCGGCCTTCTTCTGCTTCGCCGCCCCCTCGCTCGCGGCGACCTCCGCGGCGGCCGCGGCGGCGGCTCCCGGAGGAGGCGCGGGCTTCTTCAGCTTCTCGGCGGGGATCACGGCGCCGTCGGGCCCGACCTGGCCGACGGCCGCGAGCTTGACGCGGACGTTTTTCACTCCGACGCGCGAGAGCTCCTTCCTCAGGGTGTCTGCGAGCGTGGACTCGTTGAAGCGCCCGACGGCGCCCAGGAGGTCGGCCGGGGTCGTCGTCAGCAGGTAGGTGGCCTGGATGGTGTTCTTCTTCATCGGGGCCGGGGCGTAGGACTTTTCGTCCTCGGCCGGAGTTTCCACCTTCTTTTCGGCGGCGGCTCCTCCGGGGGTCTTGCCGTCGCCGCCAAACTCGGCAGAGAGGGGCCCTCCCGTGGCGGCGGCGACGGCGGCGGCGGCGGCGCGGGCGGTCCTGACGGCGGCAGAGACAGTGTCGTCAGCAGCGGCGGCAGCTTTCTTCGAGGAAGCAGCCGGCGGCGGCGGCGAGGGGGCGGCGATCGTGTTTTCGATCCCGGCCGCGCCGGCGGCGGGCTTGGCGTCTTCTGCGCCGGCCCTGCTGCCGCGCGGCGACGCGCTCCTCGAGGGGGCGGCGTCGTCGGCAGCGGTCGTCGCCTGCGTCAGGGAGCGGCGAGAAGAAGAAGAGAAAGAGGAGGAAAGCCTCCTCCTAAAGCCGACGCTCTCGGCCTCCTTGTCCGCCTTGGCCTTGGCCCTCAGGGCCTTGTCCGCCGCCGCCAGCGCAGGGTCGACGTCTGCGAGCGAGCCCTGGTCCGGCAGAGGGGGCAAGGCCGTGGAGACGTCGACGGTGCCGTCGGGGAGGACGTCGCGGAGGGCCAGCAGCGTGACGTTGGGCCCGTTGCCGCCGTTTCCTCCATCCTCACCTCCGCCGCCGCCGCCGCCGAGCGCACGCCTCATCGCCCTCTCCGCCCCGCGCCTCAGCGTCGCGTTGGCGATGTCGAGGTTGAGGCCGGTGAAGTTGAACGTGGCCTCGACGTAGGCCACCTTGACCGGGGTCAGGATGGGGAGGGGCGGCGGGGCGGGGGGCCCGGCGGGGCTCGGGGCCGGGGCTCCGCCGTTGGCGGCGCGCTTGCGCTTGCCGTGCGAAGAGACGGGCTCGCGGTCGGTCGCCAGCGGCGCGGCCGGGGCCGGCTCGGCGGCAAAGGCCTCCGGCGGCGGCGTGAACAGCGGCTTCTCGGCGGAGCCCAGGGCCGGAACGAGGATGTCGAAGTCGCCGACCTTGATGCGCTGCATCTGGACCGGCGGCGCCGAGGAAGGAGCGCCGGCGACCAAGGAGGAAGAAGAAGAGGCGTCGTCGCCGCCGGCGAGAGCGGCGACTTTCGCGACGCCGGCGGCCCCTCCGGCGTCGCCCTCGTCCTCCGGGAAGAACCACTCGTCAAAGTCCGGGTCGATGACGGGGACGACCGGGTTGATCGGCGCGATCGCCTTCTTGCGGGGCTTGCGCAGCGGCAGGGGGGCCCCCGCGGGGGAGCCGGCAATGGCTTCGTCGAGCTCTGCCGGGTCGTCGACCGGAGAGACAGCCTCCGCCTGCGGCGGCATGACGGGCTCGGGCCTCGGCACGGGCGTGGGGCAGGCCCCGAGCGGAGCCGGGCCCAGGGGCGCCGCCCTCTCTCCCACCGCGGCGTTCCTCAGCTGCAGAGGCACCTTGGAGCACAGCTTGGCGTTACCCGGGCGGAGAGAAAGCATAGTCAGCCTCGACACGCCGCCGCCGCGCCGGCCCCAGGTGTCGGGCACGGGGCCCGCGAGCCTGTTTCCGTAAACGTCGAGCCACCCGAGCCGCGGGAACCTCCCGGCCTGCCCCCACTCCGCCGGTAAGGAACCAGCCAGGCGGTTGATCTGCAGGTGGAGCTCGGTCAGCTGGGAGAACCCGCCGTTGGAGCCCCAGGCTTTGGGCAGCCTGCCCTCGAGGACGTTGCGCGACAGGTCGAGCACCGACAGCGATGGCAGCGTGTCGTTGTCGTTGCCCCACTCTTTCGGCAAGGTGCCAGCAATCGAGTTGTTGTTCAGGAGCAGGTTGCGCAGCTTGGTGAGGGTTCCCCCCGAACCAAAGGCCACGGGCAAGAACCCGCGGATGGCGTTGCCCGAGAGATCGAGCGTGGCCAGCTTGGCCATCGCCGCCCTCGAGGCGGGCCACGCGTCGTTGAGCGGCGCGACGAGGCCGACGTTCCTCAGGGCGAGCACCGTCAGGCTCGGGAAGGCGCGCGCGTCGCCCCACTCGCCCGTGATCTCGGCGGCCAGCCTGGCGTTGTTGGACAGGTCCAGCACGCGCAGGCGAGGGAAGGCGCCCGCGGCGGCCCAGCCGATAGGCAAGCCGCCGACAAAGTCGCAGTCGCTGGCGTTGAAGGTGCGCATCTCGTCGAGCAGGGCGATTTCTGCCGGAAGCGTCCCTTTCACCATCCACCCGGAGAGGTCGACGCCGATCACGCGCTTGGCGTTGGAGCAGGAGACGCCCGTCCAGCCCGAGCACGGGTTGGAGTTGGGGGCCCACCCCTTGAGGCCCCAACCGACCAGCTCGTCCCAGTTGGCGATCGCGTCGCGCAGCGAGAGCAGCGCGTCGGCGTCGGCCTTGGTCAGGACCGTCATCCCGTTGGGGAGGGCGACGCGGCCGGCAGCAGGGCCGGCAGCGCCTGCTCCCGCGGCGGGGAGGTTGCCGGCGGAAGAAGCAGCGGCGGGGCTCTCGCGGGCCGCGGCGGCGCCGACGAGCGTCCCGGCGGCGGCGAAGCCGGGGCCTCCGCCGGCGGAAACGGCTCCGAGGGCGGGGCGGCCCGCCGAAGAAGCTGCCGGCCTCGCTTCGCCGCGGGCAGCGGCGGTGGCCGCAGCCATCGCGATGGACTTGGGGTCCGAAGGCGGCGGCGGCGGGGGAGGGGGCGCCGGGGCGCCCGCGGGCGTCGGAGCGGCGGTGGCGGCCGAAGCAGCGGCGGTGGCTCCTGCTCCTGCTCCTCCTCCCCCGATCGGGGCGAGCTTCTCCTGCCCGCCGGCGTTGCGCTTCGCAGCGAGGTCGTCGGCGGCGGAAGTACCGGCCCTCGACGCGGCGGCCCCGGCGTTGCCGTCGGAGCGCGCGGCCGTCGTCGAGGAGGTCTCGCTCCCGGCGGCGGCGGCGCGCGCCTTGGGGACGAGCTCGTCGCCGGAAGCAAACTTGGAAGGAGAAGAAGCGGGTTTCGCCGAAGCGGCGGCGGGCTTCTCGTCGTCAATCTTGGGGGACTTGGAGTCGGGCAGGTTGGAAAGCAGGTCGGCGTAGGTGATCGGCTGCGCGAACGCCGGCGTGATCATCATGGAAGACGAAGACGAAGACGAGAGCGGGAAAGCGCAGCCGAGCACAAGCGCGGCGGCGGCAACGGCGAGCGCCGCGGCCGAGGCGCGGGCCAGCGCCGGCCGCCGCGAGGAGGCGGCAGCTCGGCGGCGGGCCATTGTCGTCTCTAGAGGGGGGAGTGGTGGTGGTGGTGCCCCTCTGTTGTTGTTGTCGTTGAGAGAAGGGTTTGAAGAGAGAGAGAGAGAGAGAGAGAGAGAGAGAGGGAGAGAGAGAGAAGAAAGAAGAGAGAGGTGAGGAGAGAGAGAAAAGAGAAAAAGAGAAGAAGAAGAGGGAAAAAAAAGAGGGTAGCGACCTTGCGCGTGCCCCGCCGCTTCCCTCAATTGATGGAAAAAAAAGCGTCGCGCAGCACTGCGAAGACGAATTTGATTCGCTCTTTTCTCTGCATAGAAATGTAGACCAAGAACGATCGACGAGTCGCGTGCGGGTAGCGGAAGCAATTGAGCAGCGTGAGCCCTCGAAATCGAGCGCGGAAGAGGAGAGGGGGAAGACTTGATGTCGATTGAAAGAAACGCCCGGAAAAGAGCGACGACGACGTCCGCGGCGTTGTTTCGAATCGGAAGAAGGGACTTGGCAATCAAGTTAGTAGGGATGGAGGGAGGCAAGGCTCGACCTTCGCGCGTGGACGCTGGACAATTCAGAGCTTCAGTCTCTCTTCCTTTCCGCGCGATCGACCGCGACACCACGCACGAGGCGTAATTGGCAAAGGGAGAGGCGGGAAAGGCGGAGCGAGGTGCCAATGCGATCGCTCGAAAGGGAAGCGAGCTCGAAGGAAATGTCGGGTGCGAAAGGCGCTCGACCTGCGTTTTTTCTTCTTCCGAATCGCGCGAGCGCGTTCGCGGTGTTCCAGAGCTCGAATCGTTTCCCACTTGCCAGCGATGGACCTCGACTGCGTAGTTCTGCATTCTGAGCTTGCAAGAGCGGCTGGTAAACGCGCGCAAGAGGGCAATCATCCCCCTGTCGATTTTTTATTTTTATTCGAAAGAGGCAGCAACGCCGGCTCGCTTCCGCTTCTTCAACTCACCTAGACGATTTCGATGTTTGTTGAGATGCCTGTTTCTTTTCTTTGCGGCGTGCGCGCTCTCTCTCTAATTCACGCCCGTAGAAGGGGGGAGGAGAGAGAGAGAGAGGCTCTCTTCTCTTCACACTCTTCCTCGGACACGCAAAGATGTCGAAGGAAGAGAGCGGGAGAAGAAGAGGGGTGTCGAAGAAATGAGAGGGAGAGAATTTGATGGGAGAGCAAAAAAGGGGAGAGGGAAAGAGTGAAGAGCGAGGACTTTTCGCTCGAGTTTTTTTTTTCCCCCTCTACCCCGACCTATTCTTCACTCCCGCCGCTCGCGCACTAGCCCAAGAGAGCAAAAGATTCAGCACTATCAATCAGCTACTTTACAAAGCGAAGAAAACAAGAGTGAAACAGAGCTTTAAAAAATCAGAAGAGGAAAAAGAGTCGAGAAGAGAAAATATTTCTCTTCTTTTTTCAAGAAACGTAGAGGCTCGCCGCGAAGGCGACGTCCCTCCTCACGGCCTCCGAAACTTTCTCCATCTGCCTCCAGAGCGCGGTGTCGCCCATCACCCGGGCCGCGTCGCGGAGCTCGCGGGCGGCCTGAAGTTGGTTTTTTGGTGGGTGGGTGAAGTTTAGGGTTGGGGGATTGGGAGAAAGAGAAGAAGAAGAAGAGGGAGGGAAAGAGGTGAGTGTGAGTTTTCTTTCTTTTCTCTCGCTCGTTTTTTTTTTTTTTAAATATCTCCTTCCTGCTTCTCTTCCTCTTCTCCTTCCTCTTCCTCCCTTCCTCTCACCTCGTCGACCCGCATCACCGTCCTCACGATCGTCCCCTCCATCGCCTCGGTCAGGGCGCAGACGTCGACGAACTTCGCCCCGGAGGCCCAGGCGTGGACCGCGTGAACAAGCCCCGGGCGCAGCGCCGCTTGCACCCACTCGCCGACCGTCGCCGGCAGCATCTCAGAAGACGAGAAACCCGCCGCCTCTCTCCCGATCAGCCCTGCCTCCTCGTGCGCCCTCCCGACGACCGCGGCGGCCTCGACCGCGGTCTCGAAGGCGAGCTCCAGGGCCGGCGTCGGCATCCGGGCCGCGAAGGGATCGCCGTCCTCGTCCTTAGACCTCTCTTGGAAGACGTAGCACGACAGAAGCGCGGCGGCGTCGGCCGGGGAGGTCAAAGAAGCGAAGGCCCCGGCGAAGAGGGCCTCGGACAGAGAGAGGCCGTCGTGGGCCGCCGCGAGCTCGCAGGCGACTCGCCCCTTCAGGGCGACCCCGTTGCCAGAGGGAGAAGGAGGAGAAGAAGAAGCGTTCCCGTTTCCGTTTCCGTTTCCGTCGCCGTCGCCGTCGCCGCCGTCGTGTCTCCTTCCTCCCCGAGAGGAGGAGGCCTTGAGCCCCCGCCCCGGCGCGGCGCCTACCTCCAGGTAACCCAGCCGCGCGAGCGCCTCGACCCTCGCGCCGTACTCTGGCAGGGCCTCGAGGGCGGCGCCTCCCGCGGCGAGCGCTTCTTTCTTGGCTTTCGTGGAGGCGGCGCGGCGGGCGCGGACCCGGGAGAGCGCCGCGGCGAGGGTGGCGCTCGGAAGCGGCAGAGGAGAAGAAGAAGAGTTCGGAGCGAAAAGTTCCGAGCGAGCGGCGACGGCCTCCGCGCGCCTCCTGGCGGCGGCCGAGGCCTCGATGCCCGTGACGCGGAGGTCAGAGACCGGGTCGAGAGGCCGGAGGGAGGAGGTCTCGCCGCCGCCGTCGCGGGCGCGGGAGAGCGCGAGCGCCGCGGCGCCGGCCGTCGGCGAAGAAGACAAAGTGGCAGAAGAGCTCGAGCTCGAACTCGCAGCCGCCGCGGCGGCAGCAGCAGCGACAATCACCCCTTCGCCGTCGAAGTGCGGCAGCTTCTCCGCGAACACTGCGTCGATCAGCCTGGGCGCCACGGCGACGAGCGCGAAAGGGACCCCCGCGGCCTCGGCTCTCTGGGGGAGCTTGGGCGACCCCCGAGAGAAAGAGGAAGAAGACGACGGCGAAGAAGAAGTTGAGCTCGAAGGAGCGGCAAGAGCTGCAAACTGCGAGTTGAGGTCTCCCGACTTTTTCCCGGAGAGCACGCGCATGCCAGCAAAGGGGTTTGGTTCTTCCCTTCTCTTGGAGGAGAGAGGGACGAGGGAAGATGGAGGAGGAAGAAGAGAAGAAGAGGAAGAAGAAGCTGCAGAAGCTTTCTTGTTGCCGCCGCTCTCGCTTTCGTATCCTTCCTCTCCTTCTTCTTCTTCTGCCAGAGGCCACTCCTCCCCTTCGACCAGCGCCAGCACCACCACCTCCTTGCTCCTGCTGTTTCGAGAACCGGAAGGCGACGACGAAAAGACGACGCCGCCGCCGCCGACGCCGACGACGACGACGACGACCCCCAGCGTCGCCGGGGACGAAGGGCTCGTCCTCGTCAGCACGAGCCTCCCCGGGGTCAAAACTTGCAGCACTCCCGGGGCCTCCGCGACGCCGCTTCCTCCTCCTGCTTCCGATGGTTCGGCTTCGCGATCGGCCTCGTCCGTCAGGCGAGCGTAGAGCTCCACTGTCTCTCTGCGAGGCCACTCCAGGGGCCACGGCAGGGAATCGATCTCCTTGACCCTTTTCTTGGCCTCCAGCGCTCTCTTGGCCGCGGCCGGCGCCGCCCTCGCCGCGTGGAACTCCGCGAAGCTCCGCCGCATCAAGGCCTCGACGCTCAGGTCTTCGCCACGGGCGCAGTTGAGAATCATCGCGGGGGTCAGCCTGAAGCGTGACTCGAGCCTGGCCCCCGGGGAGGTCATGATTCGACGGAGCTCGAGCTCGTCGGGCGGAGGGAAAGAATCGCCAAGGCAGGGGACGAGGACGGAGCCCACTTTGTCGAGGCCGCGGCGTCCCGCGCGGCCCGCCATCTGGGTGTATTCCCCTGGGAGAAGACCTGAGGTGGGGAGGGTGTGTTTTTGTGGAGTGAGGTTGAAGAGAGAGGAAGAGAGTGAGTGAAAGAAAAGAAAAACCCCGAAGAAAAAACTTTCAAAACTTCAAAAAACCTCTTCTTCTCTTTCTCCTCCCTTCTCCTTTCTTCTTTCTCTCACCTCGGAATCCGGCTCCGTCGTGCTTCCTCAGCTGCGCAAACGCCACCGCCCTCGCCGGCGCATTCACCCCCATCGCGAACGTCTCGGAGCACAGCAGGATCTTGACGAGTCCACGGCAGAACAGCATCTCGACGACCTCTTTGAGGATAGGGAGCAGGCCCGCGTGGTGCACGCCGACGCCACGCCGAAGGCCGTCCGCGACCCGCAGCACCTGCGGCAGGGCCCTGTCTTCTAAGGGAAGCCTCTTCAGGGCCCTGGCGACGAAGCCTGCCACCTCGGCGCGCTCCGTCGCCGAGTTCAAATCCAGAGAGCGCAAGGAGTCCGCGAGGGCGTCGATCTTCTTTTTCGAAAAAAAGAAGAAGGCGGCAGGGACGAGGTCTCGGGCACGGAGCCAGGCGATCAGCCCTCGCCACTGCGCGCCGTCGGTCCGTGGAGCGCTGCTAGAGCTGCTGTTTCCAGAAGCGGCGTTGGAGTTGGCGGTGGCGCGTGCCAGGGAGCCCGCGGCGCCCCCTCCTCGGGACTGCTGCTGCTGCCCTCGGCCTCGGCCGCGACCGCCGCCGGCGGCAGCTGCTCCTCCTCCTCGTCCTCCTCCTCCTGCTCCTCCTCCGCCGCCTCGCCCCGTCGGCCTCGCGGCCTTGGCATCCTTGGCGGTCGCAGCAGCAGCATTTTTATCCCCTCCCCCTCCTTTCGCGAGCTTCCAAGCGGCCTTGGCGGCGCCGAACCCCTTCGAGCTCCACCCCAGCGCCTCCGAGCAGACGACGAAGGCCTGGCCCTTGGCCGCCGGGAGCGGCGGCGCTCCTCCGGGCGCCGGCGCAGGCGCCGGGTTCGAAAGAACAGAAGAGGTAAAGGAAGAAGAGCTCGAAGAGGAAGGAGGGTTCGGGCTGCCAAAGGGGAACCAGAGAGCGTGCTCGAGCGGGACCGGCCTCCTGTTCGTCCCGGTGATCCAGAAGCGGCGCCCGCGCGTCCTGCCGCACCAGCCGGCGAACTCGTCGACGTTGGGCACGGTCTGTTGTTGTTGGTTTTGGTTCGAGGTGGGATGGAGCGTCAAAGAGAGAGAGAGAGAGAGAGAGAGAGAAAAGAATGAAAATTTCGAAGAAAAAAAAACGGGAAAAAACTTTCAAAAAAACTCTCTTCCACTCACCGCAGACAGCATCACCAGCTTCGCCCTCCTCGGCAGCAGCATGATCGCCTCCTCCCAGATCACGCCCCTCTCGGCGTCGTTGACGTAGTGGACCTCATCAAAAATGACCCACTCGACGTCGCGGATCGTGTCCGCGCCTCGGTAGAGCATCGAGCGCAAGACCTCGGTGGTTAACACTAAACATTGCGCTTCGGGGTTGACGCTGGCGTCTCCGGTCAGCAAGCCCGTGTCGAATTTGGCGCTGAAGTCGCGGAACTTCTGGTTGGAGATGGTCTTGATCGGGGAGCAGTAGAGAGCCTTGCCTGTAGTAGGAAGAGAGGGAGGAAAAGAAGGAGAAGGGGAGGGAAAGGGTGAGCGAAAAGAAAGAAAAAACAACGTTTCGTTTGAAAAGAAAGTAGAAAAAAAGAAAAAACTTCTTTTTTTACCTCGAGCCGCGGCCGCGAGCGCCACAGCGTACTCCGCCACCGCCGTCTTTCCCGCGCTCGTGTGAGCAGCCACGAACACCGACTCCCCGGCCTCCATCAGCACGACGGCCTCTTTTTGGAACTGGTCGAGCTCGAAGGGAAAGGACAGCGCGAGCCGCGGGCGGAGCTTCCCGAACGCGGCCGAGAGCTGTTTCGGGTCGCCGCGGCGCGCCCAGCCCCCGGAGGAGGCCGAGGCCGAAGAAGATGCCGTCGTCGCGCCCGGTGCGCCTGCTGCGACTGGTGCTGCTGGGGCGCTGCTGCTGCCTTCCTTGTTGGCGTCTTTCTTGCGGCGGGCGGAGACCCGAGGGGCCGCGGCGGCCTCGGCGGCGGCGGCGGGGGCGGTGGAAGCCAGGAGGGAGTCGGCTTCATCGTTTCCGTTTTCGTCTTTGCCGGCAGCGGCAGCTGTTCCCCTCTCTCCTTCCTCCTCCTCGTCGTCGTCGTCGTCGCTCGTCGAGGGGGCCTCCCTGGCTCCCTCGCCGAAGTCCTCTTCGGAGTCGCTTTCGGCTCCTCCGGTTCCGCCGAAGAAATCGGAGGGGCGGAGCAGAGGAGGGAGCGAGGGCTTTGTCGTCGCTTTCCTCTCTTCTTCTTCTTGCTCCTCCTTCTCCTCCTCCGCCGAAAACACCAGCTTCGTCAGCCCCGGAGGAGGCGCCACCCCGCGATGCTTCCCCGCCTCCCACTGGGCCAGCCACGCACCGCTGACGGCCTCGGCAAACGCCGCGGAGGCCTCGGCGGACTTGGCGGCGAGGGAGCTGGCGATTTTGCTGCTGTTGCCTCCTCCGAGCCCGGCTTGCAGCGCCCCCGCCGCCCCGCCCCGCCTCTCGGCGCCCGCTGCCTCGGCGAGGGACGCTGCCCCGCGGGCGGGCGCCGACGCGAGCGTCGCTGCCAGGGCCGCGTCGAGCGGGCAGGTGGACGAAGAAGAAGAGAAAGAAGGGCGGAGGTCGAGCTCTCTCCATCCTCCTCCTCGGTCTTCGCCGTCGCCGCCGCCGTTTGAAGAAGAGAGCGGCGACGCGACGAGCGCTGCCGTCGGCGGCAGGGGCACCGCCGCGACGACGGCCGCCGATGACCCGCGAGAGGAGACGGTGGCCAGGCTCAGCGACAGGTGGGGCGGCGGCGCGCCGCTCCTCGGGTGGAAGGCGAGGTGCGAGAGGAGGCGGTCTGCCGCGAGGGCGGGTCGGTCCTGAGGAGGGAGAGAGAGAGAGAGAGAAGGAGGCGAAAGAAGAAAGAAGAAGGTGAGTTTTGAGATCTCGATCGATGGAGAGGGAAAAAAGCTCTCTCTTCTTTTAAACGCGCGCGCCTTCCGCACCTCTGATCCTGCTTTCTGTCCACTCTGCAGGCGCAAGAGAGCGGCCTGCATCACCGATGAGGACGTGGCGCCATTTGAAGCAGCGGGAGAGGACGCGACAGACGCCTCTTCTCGGGTCATCGCTTTTTTTTTTTTTGCTAGCTCGAGCGAGAAAATGAAACCACTTTTTCCGTTTTTTTTCTTTTTTCTTTTTTTCGACGTCGATTTCTTTTTTCTTGCATTCGAAAATGGCCTCCTCGCCTCCGGGCGGCGGCGGCGGCGGTGGCGGCGACGGACCCGCGTCACCAGGATCAGACTCAGGCGATCATCCTCCTGCACCGCCTCCTGCTGCAGTCGGAGCCCGCGCCCTCGCCGTGGCGTCGTCGCGGGAGGACCACGAAGCGGCGGCGCGAGCGGCGATGCCGCCGCCACCTCCACGACGACCTCTACCGACAACAGCTTCAACTTCGACTTCGACAGCAACGCCCTCCGTCGTCCTCGAGGAGGAGCAGTGGACCTCGGCCATCGAGGCCATCGTCGAGAGGGACTACTTCCCGGAGCTCCCCAGGCTCCAGAGCAGGCTCGAGTGGCTGCGGGCTGTGCGCTCCGGGGACGCGGGTGCGCTGCGGCAGGCCCAGCTCAACGCCGCGGCGAGGAGGGCCGGGCTGCGGACCCCGGGGCCCGCCTCTTTGCAAGGAGGAGAAAGCGCGGCAGCTGCCGAGACTCCGATCTCGGCGCAGAGGAGCGAGGGAGGGTGGACTCCCGTGTCGAGGGGTTCAAACGCCGGCGGCGACGGAGGCGGGATGGGCTCGGCGGCGGGGACCCCCCTCCGCGCCGAGTCGGCCTCCTGGGGCAACGGCGACGACGGCGACAACGACGGAGGATTCCGAGAACAACCTCAACAGCAGCTCCGCGCCCCTCCCGTCTCGCTCGACGCCTTCCTGGCCGGGCACACCTCCGAGGACAACGCGTCGTTCGCCGTGGCGATGGAGGCCGCTGCCGTGCGGCGGCTGGAGCGGCTGCAAGGGAGATTTGGGGCTAGTTCGACAGCCGCGGCTTCGGACGGCAACGGCAACGGCGGCAGCAACAGGGACCTCTTTATCGGCGGGGCCGCGGGCGCGCCCGCCGTCGCGGCAATCGAGGCAGCTGCTGCGTCCGCGAATGCCGGAGGAGGAGAAGGAGCTCCTTCGTCGAACGCTCTCGTCGTTGCTGGAGGAACAGGAGGAGGAGCTTTCCGGGCCCCCGCGCTGAGGCAGCGCCCCTCGGCGAGGCCGCTTACCAACGCCGCTGCGACGCGCTTCGCCCCTTCCCCTCCCTCCACTGGAGAGGCAGGAGGCCACCACCACCACCACCACCTCCGCGCGGCAAGTGTGGGTGCTTCGACGTTCTCGGGGGCGGACTCGCCGGTCTCGACGAGCGGAGGAGGGGGCGGCCTCGCGAGCGGCGGCAGCGGCGGCGGCTTCCTCCTCGGCGGGGGGGACTCCCCTTACTTCACCGCCGAAGTAGGAGCGGCAGGGAACAACAACAACGGCGGCGCAGCCGCCGCCGCTGTCCCGCGCCAGTACCGCCGTCTCGAGACGCCCAACCTGCTCCCCGGAGGAGGAATGAGCAACGGCGGAGGCGGCGGCGCTTCGCCGTTTGTCACCTGGGGAGAGCTCGCGGCGACGCCGGTGAGGTTGGACGGCGACGGAAACGGAGAAACCGACGACGACGACGCCCGGGCGCTCGCCGCCACCACCGCCGCCGCCGACGGCGGGCCGCGCTTCTCGATGCCGGCGCCGAGGGAGCGCGAGCGGCTGGCGGCGACGCTCGGGCGCGGCGGCGGGGAAAGGGGAAGGGTGAACCCTCTGGGAGCGAGGGGCGGCGTCCGTGCCGGCGGCGGCTCTGCCTCCTCTTCTGCTGCCGCCGCCCCTTCGCCTCGCCTGCTCTCTCCCGCGGCCCTGCGCCTCGCCAGTTCCCTGGGGCGTACTCGCGGCGGGGCGACTCCAATCGTTGCCTCAGCGGGCGGCGAAGCCGTCGACCTGCGCCTGAGGGCTTCCTATGGAGGAGGCGGAAGCGGAGGAGGGAGCAGAGGAGGGACTCCGCTGCATCGCGACGGCCGCCGCTCGGCCTCGGCGACGCCACTGCCTCCTCCTCCTCCTCCACCACCTCAGAATCAGCAGAAATGAAAAAGGCAAGAGCCAAATTTGTGTATCAATAGTTTGTAAATGAACGACAACAACAGCAGCAGCCCGAGCGGCGAGAAAAGAAGCACCGAAAAAAGGTTTCGAGAGAGAAGAAGAGGTCGAAGTGATCGCCACAAATCGCCGCCAAGGAAAAAAAAGCAAAAAAAACAAGAGCCTCGATGACTGCCTCCGAGGAGCGCGGCGGCCGCGCCTCCTCTTCGGGCGGAGACCAGCGACCAGGTACGAAGCGGGGAGCGTTGTTGCGGCGAGCAAAGAGGGATAGAGAGAGCTTGGGCGGCGTGAGCAAGGGATAGCATCATCATAAGCATCGACGCCTCTCGTTCGTTCGTCGACCTCAAACCCGTCAATCCCTCTCTTTCTCAACCTCCCTCAAAACAGCCTCCGGCGACAAGCGCCCCCCGATCCTCACCGACGGCCCCGCCGCAGCAGTCACCAAGAGGCAGCGCGCGCCACCACCCGCCCTGCCCAGAGGCACGGTTTACGCCGGAGGCGGCCTGACGGGCGGAGGAGGCAGCGGCAGCGGATTCGGCGGATTTGGCAATGCTGGCGGTTTCTCGAACGGCGGCGGCGACCACCACCACCGCCAGCCCGGAGGCCTCTCCGCGCCCGCCTTCCAGTTCCAGCTCCCTCCCTGGGGCGAACCGCACGCGGGCTTACCCCCGCCACCTTCGAGAGCAGAGGACCTGCCCGCCCCCGGCGCCGGCGGGTTCGTCTGCCTGCTGGCGTGCGACTCAACCGTCGAGAGCCTGCCCAAGTTCGACGAGCGCGCCAATGCCGCCGCCGTCGCTGCGCATGCCTCCAAGGCAGCAGCAGCCAATGCCACTGCCACTGCTGCTGCCACTGCTGCCGCTGCAGACAATGCCGGGCGCCGCGCCTCTTCCAGGACCTCCACCACAAGCAACAACAACGTGTTTCTGGACCTCAACAAGGCGACGACGGCGCAGGTCGCCTCCTTCGTCGCCGCCTCGGCCGCCAAGAGCGGTTATTACCCCGCAAAAGTCCTCAGCGTGCCCGCCCCGGACATCCCCTGGCCGCGCCAGGGCCTGCCGACGGGCGCGGCTCCCAGGAGGAAGCCCGTGACGAGCGGGTGGGGCGGGACTGCTGGTGGTGGAGGTGGAGGTGGAGGCGGAGGCGGAAGCGGGAAAGCAGCAGGAGCAGTGAGGCCTCCTCCCTCTGCGGCGCTCGCCGCCGCGGCAGCCCTCAACCAGAACGGCCCCGGCGGCTCCAACCACGCCCCTCCGCGCCGCTCCCGCTCGGGCGCCCGCAAGCCCGGGGCCCGCATCGGCGCCCAGGTCAGCAAGGGCCTGCCCATCGGCGTCCGGCAGCCGCAGGCCGACGGTTTACTTCGAGAGCATTTGCTGGGCAAGAAGTTCCGCGCCCCCTGGAGGGAGCTGGGGGTCTACAGGCAGCCGGTGATAGCCGGGAGGCCCCTGGACCTGCGGTTTATTTTCTCTCGCGCGCACAAGCACGGGGGTGAGGGAAAATGGAGAATGGGGAATGGAAGGGGGGGGGGGGGGGGGGGGGGGGAAAAAAAGAAAAAAAAAAAAAAGAAAAAAAAAAGGAAAAAAAAAACACACCCACCAAAAAAAACACCACCCCCACCCCAACAACCCCACAACAACCCCCACACA
>Ga0114918_10000926_pt1 | contig 25845 bp, 18 predicted proteins | sample LantaG_FD_87015 | JGI IMG/M metagenome (GOLD analysis project Ga0114918, IMG submission 87015) | Deep subsurface microbial communities from Baltic Sea to uncover new lineages of life (NeLLi) - Landsort_02402 metaG | ecosystem: Environmental > Aquatic > Marine > Oceanic > Sediment | place...
CCTCCCCCCCCGCGCCGCGCCCCCCCCCCCCCCCCCCGCCGTCCCCTGTCTCCCCTCCCCGCGCCCCCCGCGCCCCCCCTTCGCCGGGGGGGTTTTTTTTTTTTTTTTTTTTTTTTTTTTTTTCCGAAACGAATTCGGGTTTTGAGACAGCGGCCGGCGATGTTTTTTTTCTCCCTTTTTTTTGTTCGCTCTCGATAAAAGTTCACTTTTTTTTTTCTGCGAGCTCATCAGGCGCCTGTGTTGCTCAACACGCGGTGCTGCATTCGACTCTCTTGATAGACTCTTGAGATCAACGCTCGCGAGAGAGACAGCAGAGGGCTGAGAGAGAGAGAGAGAGAGAGAGAGAGAGAGAGAAGCAGCGATGAAGCTCTCGACGTCGACGACGTCTTCGGCTAGCGGCCTCTTTCCGTCATCGTCGTCGTCGCCACGACATCATCTCCATCGCCGAGCCTCTTCTTCGGCCGTGATGCTGCCGCCCTGCCGTCGCCGCCTGCCTCCGCTTCTTTCATCTGCGTCCCCCTGTCGACACGATGCTTTGTGTGCACTGCCTAGCAATCAGCAGCAGCAGGGGGCGAGCGTGGCAGCGAGAGCCTCGGCAGTGCCCCCGAGCTCGTCGTCGTCGAACGATCAGCCGTCGTCGTCGCCGTCAAAGGCGTCGTCGTTGGCCGAAGCAACTCTCCTTTCTTCTTCCACAACCTCCGCCTCCACCGAACCCCTCCTCACCCCGGCCACCGCCGCCGGGGTCTCCACTCCGGTGGCAGAGGCGGCCGCGCGCGTTCTCTTCGAGCCCGAAGCCCTCGCGGCGGCGTCGGCGGCCTCGCTGGCCAAGTCGCGGAGCCGCGTTGCCAGGCTCGAGCTCCTCGTCGACCTGCGCAGGCTCTACCGCAACCTGCTGCGCGCCGACAGGCTCTTGGAGGCCCCCAGCCCTGCCTACTGCCCGCCAGAGACTGTCGTGAGCAGCAGCGACAACGACAGCGACGGGTATTCCAGCAGCAGCGGCATTGGAGGCGGAGACACGGACTCTGCTGCGGCGGAGGTCGCGGCCGCGGCAGCAGTGCAATACGTGGCAGAGCTGCAGCTGACGGAGGTGCAGCTGCGGGCGGCGCTGCGCGCGCTGTCGGGCACGTACGGCGACAGGGTCTCCGACGCGTTCGTGTCGCCGCACCTGAAGATGGTGACGACGAAAGAGGCGGAGGCTCCTTCTCCTTCTGCTTCCACTCCTTCTTCCGATTCTTCTTCTTCTTCTTCTTCTTCTTCCTACGAAATAGCAGAAGCAGCAGAAGCAACGACGGCGACAACAACAACGCTAGCCTCTTCCCCACCTCCACCTCCACCAGCTCCCCTCTCCCCGGAAGCAGCCCGAGACGCGCTCTACGCCAGAGTCTCGGCCGTCTCCGAGGCCCTCGGCAACCGGTGGAAGTCTGAACTCCCTCTCCTGCCCTTCCCCTCTCCCGCGGCCGCGCAGGCAGCTCTGGACACGCGAAACCGCCGCTATGTCGGCTCCCCGCTCAGCGGGAGCAGCAGCTCGAAAGGAGAAAAGACCGGGAGCGTCCTTGCCCGCGGGGCTGCGTCGCTGGCGTCGGCTGCGGCGGCGGCCGACGGCGCGCAGCCCGCCGTCGTCGTCGCCCGCCTGAGCGAGGCCGAGCGCGCCGTCGAGCAGTTTTTCGCGAGGAGGCTCCAGCCCGCGGTCGCCGCCGCTGCCAGGGCCCCGCCCGAGGACTGGCTCGACGGCGCTCGGTCCGCTGCGAAAGCTACAAAAGACCTGTGGGACAGGCTGAACGGCGGGGGCAGGAGAGGTGGGAATGGGAAAGGAGGAGGAGGAGGAGGAGGAGGAGGAGGAGCAGGAGCAACTTCGACAACGACGACGGCGACGGCGGAAGCAGCCACCGCTTCTGCTGCCGCCGCTCCCGCAACAACGGCCTTGCCCCTGCCGCCGCTCGCCTCCACCCGCGCCGCCCGCGCGGTCTCCCGAGCCGCCCTGGCCTCGGACGTCGCCGTCCTGGAGGCGGCCCTGCAGGGCGCCTCGGTCGCGCGGGAGGCCCGCGTCCGTGCCGTCTTCTCCGGCCCGGCGCGCGCCCGCTTGCTTTTGGGGTCGGCCGCCTCGGAGCTCCGGAGCCTCGACGCCGCCGTCGCGGCCCTGACCCGCGCCGCCGCCCTGCGTTCGCTCCAGCTCGAGGCCGAGGCGGTCTACGGCGCGCTCGAGGACGAGGCCCTCGACGTCGCGCAGGGCACGCAGGACGCAGGCTTCCTGCTCTTCAGGCAGGGCTCTTCCGAGGAGCTGGCCTTGCTCGCCGCGGAGTTCGCCCTGCTGGACAACGCCCTGGCCGCCGCTGCGGCAGCCGCAGGCCTGGCGGACGTGCGGGAGGACGAGGTCGCCGCCGCGGTGCTGGAGAGGCTGGCCGGGTGGAAGGAGGAGAAGAAGGTGGAAGGTGGAAATGGAGGAGGAGAGGCTTCTTTGAGTTCGATGTCGTCTTCGACTTCCTCTTCCTCCTCCTCTCCCTCTCCCTCTCCCTCTCCCTCTTCTTCTCCCTCTCCTCTCTCCCGCGCCTTCCCGGCCACCGTCGCGGCAGCGGCAGCCGCCCTCGTGGCCCTGCCCTACGACGACACGGGCCTCGAGGCTCTGGCCAGGGAGGTGCCCGACCTGAGGAGGAGGCTCGGAATCGCCGACGACGCGGTCTTCTCCCTCGTCGCCCGGGCCGCCGCGGGGGAGGCGCTGCTGCCGTCGTCGCCGTCGTCAGCGTCGGGGTCGGGCAACGGAGCGACGGGAAACTCGTTGTGGTCTTCCAACTCCAGCCCCGCTGCCATGCTCTCGGCAGCGATGTCCCCGCAGAGGATCAAGGAAGCGGTCTCCGAATCGGGAGAAAAGGTGGTCGAAGGGGCCCTCTTCTTCGCGCGAGGGCTCAAGCTCTTGGGCAGCGACGTCCGGTCCTCGTGCGGCCTCTTCACCCGCGCCGCCGCGGGCGCCTCGCTCAAGCCCCGCGAGGTCGCCGCCTTGCGCCGCACCGCCCGGGACGTCGCCACCTTCGTCCCCTTCACCGCCATCCTGATCACCCCTTTGACGCCCGTGGGCCACGTCTTGATCTTCGGTTTCCTGCAGCGCTACTTCCCGGGGTTCTTCCCGTCGCAGTTCACCTCCCGGAGGCAGGAGCTGATGATGCGGTACGAAGCATTGAGGAAGGAGCTGGTCGCGGCGCAGGAGGCTTCGATGCAGGAGGCCTAGGCTGCCGAGCTGGCCAGGGCCGCTGCCGCGGTGGCGAGGCTGACGGCGCCCAAGCAGGCGGCGGCGCTGTCGAGCATGGAGGGCAGGGACGGGGAAGGGGCTGCTGCTGCTGCTTCTGCGGCGGTGGCAGCAGCGAAGGTCGAAGTGGCAGCGGTGCCGCCGCAAGCACCTCCCGCTCCTCCTCCCCCTTCGCCTTCTCCCTCTTCTTCTTCCGAAAAGAAACAACAGCCCGAAGTTCAGTGTGACGAGAGCGAGGAAGACAACGGGCCAGCTGCTTCGGCTTTGCGGTCCTTGGAGACTGCCGTGGAGGCCGCGGCAGAGGAGGCGTCGAGTGCCGGGACGGACGAGTGAAGTAGGCAAATTTTTTGTAAGTTTCTTTTTTCTCCTCCATTTTTTTTCAAAAAAGAAAAAACTCTCTCTTCTCCGTCGTTCATCTTCTTCTCCTCCTCCTCCTCCTCCTCCCCGGCTTCTCTCTCTCCGGGGACTATGCAAGCGACCGCGACCTGCACGCGGACGCGCGCCACCCTCTCGACGCCCACGAGGCCTCGCGTGAGCCCGCGCGCCGTCGCAGCGGTGAGTGAATTGGGGCGAAAGGGAAGAGCGCAAAAAAAGAGCGAAAACTAGCCCCGGCTTCGTCGACGGCAACGGAAGAAGAGGCTCTTTTGAAAAGCGGCGAGGTGACGAGCAGGAATCGCGCAGCGACTTTCCACTTGTGGATTCGAATTTCAAATGACTTTTTCTTGCCTCTCATGCGAGTTGAAAATCAATTAAAGCTCCACCGTTGTCGCTAGCACCCGCATTCCGATGCGAGTTGATCGGTGTCGACGTCGACGGCAGCAAGGATCAGTCTCAAATCTTTCCTCTTCAAAAAAACTCTACCCACAACTTCGCAGCCTCGCCCCGCCGCCGTCTCTCGTCGTGCCCAGAGGCCGGTCATGGCCCAGGCGGCAGCAGTGGTGAGTTTGGATTGAGTTCAAATGGATCAAAACGAGGAGAAATCGAGCGTTTTTGATTGAGAGTTTGTTTTCAACGACGGCGACGACGACGACGGCAGCGGCAGCGTTAGCCGCAGCGTGCGACGTCGTCGAAAAAACTCTATCCTTATCCCTTTTCCTTTTTCAACTCCGACCTCCTCTCTTCTCTCTTCTCTCAGGGAATCGCCAAGGAGCAGATGCTCTCTTCCACCCCGGCCTCCCTCCTCCGCCCCGGCATCGACGACAAGGACACCTTCCGCGCCCGCTTCGAGAAGCTCATCCGCGACGGCCAGAACTCGATCTGCGCCGCGATCGAGGCCGAGGACGGCGGCGGCAAGTTCCAGGAGGACGCCTGGTGCCGCGAGGGCGGCGGCGGCGGCGTCTCTCGCGTGATGCAGAACGGGAAGGTGTGGGAGAAGGCCGGCGTGGGCGTTTCTGTGGTGTACGGGACCATGCCCCCGGAAGCTTACAGGGCCGCGACGGGGCAGGCGCTGGCGACCAAGGACAACGTGAGTTGGTGGTGTTGTTGTTGAAAGAGATGAGAGAGAAAAGAGAGAGTTTTGAAGGGGGAAAAAACTCACCCTTTTCTTCTCTCTCAAAAAAAAAATACAGGCCCCGGGCGGCGTCCCCTTCTTCGCGGCCGGCATCTCCTCGGTCATGCACCCGCACAACCCCTTCGCGCCCACGATGCACTTCAACTACCGCTACTTCGAGACCGAGGAGTGGAACGGCGTGCCGGGGCAGTGGTGGTTTGGTGCGTCGGGTTTTTGTTTCATGTTGTTTTTCGAGTTTTTTTTATCTCTTCTTGCCGCTTCAATATTCATTTCCTCTCTTCTTTTACTTCACTCCCACTTAATCCCAGGCGGCGGCACCGACATCACCCCGGCCTACGTCGACGAGGACGACATGCGCCACTTCCACGGCACCTACAAGAACGTCTGCGACAGGCACGACCCTTCCTACTACGGCAAGTTCAAGAAGTGGGCCGACGAGTACTTTTGGTGCAAGCACCGCGAGCAGACGCGCGGGCTCGGGGGCATCTTTTTTGATGACCTGAACGACAGGCCGAAGGAGGAGATCGTCAAGTTCTCGGCCGAGTGCCTGGCGTCGGTGGTTCCGGCGTACGTGCCCATCGTGCACAAGCACAAGGACGACGCGTTCACGACGAAGCAGAAGGAGTGGCAGGCGATGCGCAGGGTAAGAGGAGAGAGAAGAGAAGAGGAGGAAAAAGTTTTCATCTTTTTTCGGGTTTTTCTTTTTCTTTTTCCCTTTCCTTTCCTTTCTCGAGGTCGAAAGACGTCGAAACGGAGCTCGATCGAAAGCTCTTTTCGTCATCTTCCTCTTCTTTTCATTATCTCACTCTCATTCTCTTTGATACCCAACCCCAAAAAACGAAACCTTCCTCAAAAAAAAAAACAGGGCCTCTACGCCGAGTACAACCTCGTCTACGACCGCGGCACCACCTTTGGTCTGAAAACGGCAGGCCGCGTCGAGTCGATCCTGATGTCGCTGCCGCTGTCTGCGAGGTGGGAGTACTGCCACAAGGTCGAGGAGGGGTCCCCCGAGGCGACGCTGCTGGCCGCGACGAGGACGCCGAGGGAGTGGGTGTGAGAAAGAGAGAAGGGAGTGACAGGGTAGAGAGGGGGAGAGAGAGAGGGAGAGGGGAAGAGTTTTTTTTGTTTCAAAGCGACTTGCGTGTTTTTCTTCATTTCTTCTAATGTTTTTTTATACAGCGACGGCGCTTTTTCTCTGTGTAATGGGAGCAACGCGGTGGTACCAAATTCGAAAAGGGAGAGAGACGGAGGTAAAGGGAGAAGAGAGACAGAGAGACGACGACGACGGCGACGCGAAAACGAAAAACAACCTCTTTTTTCTTTCTCTCTCTCCGCCCCCTCACTCCTCCCGAAAAAGGTAAAACTTGCTTCTGATTTTTAGTGATGGTAACAGTGGGGTTCTTTGGCTACAAAGAAATAAACGGAAAAACTAGCTCGCCAGGCTCGAGAAGAACGAGAAAAGAAGAACGGAAGAGGAGAAAGAGCGAAAAGGTCAAGAGACTCGCCCAAGCCCTCCCTTCTTCCTTCTCCGTCAATTGCTCGATCTCCTTCTCAGTGCCCCTTGTGCGGGTTTGTGAACTTGGAGTTCTTCACGTCCTCGTCTGTCGTTGTGAATTCGTGCGTGCGTGAGAGAGAGAGAGAGAGAAAGGGGGAAGAAGCGGGCGGCGACGGGTGAGAGGGAGAGGCGAGGTCGAGGTCGAGGTCGAGGTCAAAAGAAAAAAAAACAATCGTTGTCGTCGTCAAGCATCTTCTTCTTCTTCTTTCTTTCTCTCTCTCTCTCTCGTTCTCCCGCTCCCTTTCCACCTCAACAACTACCACTCACCGGTCACGCTCGTGGCGATCTTGAAGAAGATGGCGCCGGAGAAGGCGAGGCCGGCGACAAAGGGCCAGCTGGAAGTGAAGGGAAAGAGTTTTTTTTTTAGCACGATGGTGAGTTTCCAATTCGTTTCTTTCATCAGCGTCTCAGCGCTTCGTCCAAGGAATGCGCTTTGATCCCCCTTTTTATGTACGTGCGGGAGTGACATGCACGCACGCCTCTGCTCCGGGGTCCAAGAGGACGAGGAAAGCAGAGCAGCAGCGGAGAGCGAAAAAAAGCGAACAAGAACAAGAAGAAAAAAAAACGGCCGCCGCGATTCCTTTTCTTGTTCTCTTCTTCTTCTTCTTGCTGCTCCGTCCTCCTCCTCTATCTCCATGGCACGTACAGCTTCTTGACCTCGGTGACGGCGGTCGTGATGGCCGGCTCCGTGGCCAGGGCGTGCGGCGGGAAGCGGGGCATGGCGTTGAGAAGGTGAAGAGAAGAAGACGTGTGGAGGAAGCGAAATGAGAAAAAGAAAGAAAAAATGAGCCTCGATGATGCTCGACCTCGTCAATCTTCAAACCACTTTTTCGAAGACAAAAAAAACTTGCTCAACCTTCTTCGGCCATGCGCCTGCTCGTCGCAGCAGCTGCTCCGAGCTCGAGAACCCTCACGATGGCCTCTGCCGACAAGAACGATGCTTTCACATCTCCTCGGATCAAAATCGGCAGGACCGTGCGCGTGGTGAGTGTCGCTTTCCCGCTGAGGAAAAATGATCGAATGCTCTCTCTTTCTCGCTAGTCGCTCAACCTATCTCTCTCTCTTTCTCTCTCTCTCAGGCCGTCGTCGGCGCGGGCTCCTCCGGGCTGGCCGCTGCCCGGGAGCTGTCCCTCGCCGGACACAGCGTTATGGTGTTCGAGCGCGGGAGGAAATTGGGCGGGCTCTGGGCCTCGACGATGGAGGCCGAGGGTGAGGAAGGAGGTGGGAGCGGAGACGACGGCAACGTCAACGTCAACGGCAACGGTAACAACACCACCTCCTCCTCCTCCTCCCGAGAACGAAGAAGAAGAGTCCACTCTAGCGTCTACCCTTCGCTGCGCACCAACCTGCCGCGGATCCTGATGGGCTTCACCGCGTACCCTTACACGAGGGAGGCGATGGAGATGACGGAGGAGAGGAAGAAGAAGGGGGGGAGGAGGAGAAGAAGATTCGAAGGAGGAGAAGGAGAAGAAGAAAACGTCGAAGCAGCAGCCACCTCCTCCTCCGCGCCCTTCGACGATGACGACGACGACGAAAACGAAGACGACTTCCGCACCTACCCGGGCCACGCCTCGGTGCTCCGCTACCTGCGCTCCTACAGCGACGAGTTCGGGCTCGAGAGGTTTGTGAGGTTTGGCAGGGAGCTGGTCAGGGCGACGCCCATGTTTCCTCCGACGAGCGGCGAAAAAGAAAAAGAAGGAGAAGGAGAACCTCTCCCGTGGCCGCGGTGGCGGGTCGTCACCCGCGCGACGGTGCCCGCGGGCGACGAAGGGGACGCGTTTCTGGCTCCCCCCGCAGATGGAGGAGAAGGAGAAGAAACAAAAGAAGGGCGGCAAGAGGAAATCTTTGACGCGCTCGTGTGCTGCTCGGGCCACTTTGCGCTCCCGCGCTTCCCTCCCTCGGCGGCCTCGGCGATCGAGCTCAAGAGGAAGAAATCTCCCAAAGCGTTCCCGGGGCTGATCCTGCACGCGCACTCGTACCGGGGGCCCCTCGCTGGGCCCCTGGGCGAGGTTTTGAAGAAGAATAAAGAAAAGAAGAAAGAAGAAGAAGAAGAAGAAGAAGAAGAAGAAGAAGAAGAAGAAGAAGAAGAAGAAGAAGAAGAAGAAGAAGAAGAAGAAGAAGAAGAAGAAAAAGAAAAAGAACAAAAAGAGCTTGTCGTCGCGGTCGTCGGAGCGGGACCCTCGGGCGAAGACATCGCGCGAGAAGTCAGCCCGCTGGCAGACAGGGTTCTCCTGTGTTCCGCCGTCGCGTCGTGGGAGGGCGTGCCGCTTCCTCGAGGAGAAAGAAGAAACATCGAGCCCAGGCCCTTCATCGTGGGCCTGGACGAGCGAGGGAGGGTTCACTTCGGGGGCAGGGACGAAGGAGGAGGTGGTGCTTTTTCTTCTGCTTCTGCTTCTGCTTCTTCGGCTGCTGCTGCTGCTCCTTCCGACTTCCCGCCACCGGAGCGAGTCGACGCCGTCATCTACGCCACGGGCTACCTCTACGACTTCCCGGAGCTGTCCGGGTCGATCGCCGTCGAGGACAACGAGGTGCTCGAAGCAGCAGGAGCTGGGAGAGAAGGAAAGAAAAGGGAAGAAAAAGAAGGAAAACAGCTTCCCCTGTGGGAGCACCTCTTCTGCCCCGCCTTCGCCCCTGGCCTCTCCCTCCTGGGCCTTCCCTTCAAAGTCGTGCCCTTCCCGCTGGTGGAAGCGCAGGCGAGGCTGGTCGCGAGGGCGCTGGCGCTGGTGCCGAACGAAGAAGAAGAAGGAGGAGGAAAGCTTTCTTCTTCTGCTTTCCCTTGGCCCCGGGAGAAGCTCGCCGCCGCCGCCCTCGAGCAGCAGCGGCAGCGGGCGGAGGAAGGCGTCGCCAGGCGCCACGCCCACCGGATGGGCTGCCCGTCGCACTTCCAGTACATCGACCGGCTGATCGACGCCGCGGAGGCTCTCGGCTGCGGGAGTGGAGTTGGAGGTGGAAGTGATGGAAGCGGGGTCGTCGGCGGCGGCAGAGGCGAAAACGAAACCTCGTCTCCTCCTCCTCCTCCTTCTCACTCTCCCCTCCGCGAGTGGCGCCTCGCCCCCTGGAGGCAGCAGATGTACGTGCGGGCCTCCGAGGCGCGCAGGCTCGACGCAGACTCCTACCGGGACAGCGCGGACCTCGGTGCCGAGGTCGTCGGGCAGGCCGAGGCCGAGACGGAGGCGTGGGTGAGGGAGCGGAAGCAGAAGGAAAAGGAAATGGAAAAGGTGGAGCAGAAATGAGGGTGCGTTTCCTCTGCTTCTGGTTTTGCGTTTGCAGCTGCTTCCAGCAGTCACAACCCCGCGACTCTCTCTGCTTAGAAATGGCTTTGGGTTTCAAACCAAGAAAAAAGTGTGCAATTAATGTTACAAAAAAAGAACCCTCTCTCTGTCTTTCACCGCCTCTCTCCTCCACCTCCTCCACCTCCACCTCCTCCTTCTCCTCCTCCTCCTCCTCCTCCTCTCAACCCCCTCTCCACCTCGGCCGCCTTCGCGGCGAGCTTGTCCACGGCCTGCGTCACGGCGTCCCTCCCGACAACGAGCATCCTCGCGACCATCACCGGGTCGCGCTCGAACCTCGAGGCCTCAAATTCCTGCCGCGCCGAGCGGCGCAGGGCGTCGCGCCACGGCTCGCCCGAACATGACATAGGAGAAGGAGAAGCAGCGCCTTTCGCGTCTGCTGTGCTCCAGGTGAAGAGCGCCGTGGCCCTCCAGATGGAGCGGTACAAAGAGAGGGCTTCTCTCCTGGTGGTGAGGACCGCCGCCGCAGTCGCTCCTGCTGCTGCTGTGGGGTCGAAAGAGGATTTCGGTTTCTTCTCTTTGGCCTGTTTTTTTTTTTTAATTCGAAAGAAATGAGTATGAGAGCTTTCTCTCTCTTTCTCTCTGTTCCAGTTCCTTCTCTCCCTCTTCCTTCTCTCACCAGCGCGTGGTCCAGGACCTCGGCTAGCTTCTCCCCGGATCCGTCGTCGAAGTGGACGCTGGCTTCCTCGCCCTTGTCGGAGGTGGTCGAGGTCGAGAAGAAGCGAACGACGAGAGATGAGGTCGATGTCGAGAAGAAGCGAACGACGAGAAAGGAGGTCGAGGTCGAGGTCGACGACGACGCTGCCGATCGCCGACAACGACTAGCGCATGTCATCGCCTCGCGCCTCAGCGCCATTTTCTTCAAAGCTGCTCTTGCTATTCCTTCGCGATGGCCTCTCTGCGTTGTCTCCTCCCCGTGGCCTGTGTGCCTGGAATTGAGCCCAGCCGCGGACGACGCGGCAAAGAGGGGGAAAAAGTGGAAAAATAAAATAAAATCCAACTCTCACTCTCGCTCTCACTATTTGATTTTTTTTTTCTTCTCTGCTTCAATGTTGGCTGAAAACTCTCCCTTTGGCCTGGGGCTCTCGCCAGAACCCCTGCTGCCCTCGCCGGCAGCAGCCATTCCTGTTCACCAGCATGATCCGAATGCTATCCCTCCTCCGCATGCTCAGCCAGCGGTAGCAGCTCCCACAGCGACCACCACCGCCACCACCGAGGGCGCGCTCGTGCTGCTCGTCGCCCGCTCCCGCGTCGGCAGGGTCATCGGCCGCGCCGGAGACACCATCAAGTCGCTGCAGACCTACAGCGGCGCCGCGATCCAGATCGACCAGTCCTGCGACCCGACGCGGGTGGTGCTGGCCGGGGCCGACGGCGCCGTGCGCCTTGCTGCGAGCATGGTCGGGTAAGGGCAACAACGGAGAGGAGGAAGTGGGGGGAGAAGCACCAAGCGGATTACTTAATGGCTCTGATTAACAGCAAAGCGACGACCAAGAAGAGCAATGCCGATTTTAGCCGCTCGCATCTGGAGTATCTCCAACTTACTTTTTTCCCCGGCGCCCGCCTGACGCCGTTGCCGCGCTCTGCGATCGCATTCCCCTCCCGAGCCGCAGCGCTGAGACCGTGCTCTGCCAATGCGCGTGATGGGAAACAGGAATCGCGCTCGTTTACTCGGTGAATCTTCGAGCTCACCATCACCCTTTTTTTCCCTCTCTCTCCCAAAAAAATCTCCTCTCTTTCTCTTTTTTCTTTTTTTTTCCCTCCTTCCTCTTCTTCCGTTTCTTTTCCTCTGCAGCGACATCGTCTCGGGCACGTTCAAGGGCTTCGCCCTGCTCCGCCAGCAGGCCATGGCCGCGCGAGCCGACGGCAGGCCGGCGTACCTGGCTGGCTACGGCCTGGTGCCCCCGGCGCAGGTAAGAGAGGAACTGAATTCGATTCAGCAAGAGAAACAGAAGAGAGCAAATCAAGACCAAGCGAGCGAGCGGAAAAGAGGAGCAAAGAGCGAACGCCCTCCCTCTCTTCGTCTCTTCCATCAATCACCCCTCCCTCCCACCTCCGACCTCCCTTTCTGGCCCCCGCGCGAGGGGCTTGCACGCGTGCTCTGAGCGTTTTCTCCGCGGCATATCGTCGAGCTCGACCGTTCCCTCGGTTTGACGGGGGCAATCGGCGAGCGATCGCGTTCAATTGAGCGGAGAAAGGGGCCGCGGGAATTCGCGGAGATGCAAGCAATTGGCCAGCTTCGACGACGACCTTGCTCCTCCTCCGGCGCCGCGAAGGCGCTTCCTTATTTATCTTTTTGCTGGCAAAACGACTGACTCACCCTCTCCTTTTTCTTCCTCTTCTTCCTTCTCTTACTCTCACTCCAAAAACCAGGCGCTCGCCGCTGACGCGCCGCGCCCCCTCTCGGCGCAGGAGGAAGGGATCTGGAGCGGCGGCAACGGCATGGTGGCGGCGGTGGCGGCGACAGCGGAGGAGGGGGGCAAGCCGGCGGCGGTCGCTGCTCCGGCCGCCGCCGCGGCCTCTTCCTCGTCGTCGTCGTCGCTCGACGGGGCTGCCGCCGCCGCTTCGACGGCGCGCGCGCCCTCGCTCACGGGCCTGCTCCTGTCCTCTGGAGGCAGCGGCAGCGAGCTCCAGGCTCAGCAGCAGCGATACGAGGAGCAGCGCTTCCACCACCACCACCACCAGCAGCAGCAGCAGCAACATTCCGCGCAGCCGCCGCCTCCGTGCCACACCTGCGGCGTTCCCGGCTGCTCCCCTGCTGCGCACCAGCAGAACCCCTACCAGCAGCAGCAGCACCAAGCTTCGCCCTACTTCCAGCAGCAGCAGCAGCAGCAGCAACAGCATTACAGCAGCCAAAACGGAACCTCTGTCCCTCCTCCTCCTGCTTCTGCTTCTGCCACTCCTCACCCCCACCACCAGCACCACCACCACCTCACGTCGCCGCCCTCCCCTTCCTCGGCGATGATGGTGCCCGCCACGCCCGCGGCCGTCGTCGCGCAGAGGCCCCGGCCCGTGACGATGAGCGCCGCGGCGGCGCAGGCCGCGGCCGCTGCCCAGCAGGCGGCAGGCGGGGGCGCGGAAGGAGCCCCCGGCGCTGCTGCCGCTGTTGGCCCTTCGCCGCTCGGAGCCCTCGCCTATGACTCCCTGGCCGGCCTGCCGCACTACGACCTTTCCGCCTACGGCGCCGGGGAGCGCATCGGGAGGTCTGGCCCCCCGGCGCCGAGGCCGCTCCACCACGGGGGGCCCAACCCGAACGCCGTCGCTGCTGCCGCTGCTGCCGCGGCTGCCGCTGCTGCGGCTGCGGGAGCAGGCGGCGGCGTCGTTGCCGTCGCTCCGAGCCTCGGCGGGCCTTCTCCCGCGGCGCACGCCGCTGCGTCTGCCGCCGTGGCTGCTGCTGCCGCTGGAGCAGAGCACCATCACCACCTCCACTACGGCGGGAGGCCGCAGCAGCCGCAGTCGCAGCCGCAGCAGTCGCAGCCTCAATCGCAGTCGCACCAGCTCCTCAGCCACCACCTCAGCCACCACCGCCATGAGGACGCAGGGATCGGGGGCACGCAACAGGGCGGCGTGGCGGCGTACGCGCCTGCCTACGCTTAACAGCAGCAGCAGCAGCCTTCGCCTTACCAGCAACAAAACCAGCTCGTCTCTTCGCCGCCGCGCGTCGCTTCGGCCGGCGAGGTGCTGTTTGACAAGGCCTCCGCTTCTTCTTCCGCTTCTTCTTCGTCTGCTGCCGACGCCGCGGCCTCTGCCGCCGCGGCTGCCACCGCGGCGGCCGCTGCTGCCGCCGCGGTCCTCCCCGGTGGGGCCAGCTCCCCGGCGCGCGCCCCCTCGACGCCGGACAAGATCCCCGACGGAAGCGCCGCCGCCTCTTCTTCCGGAAACGACCAACAGCAGCAGCAGCAGCAGCCCGCGCTCAACCTCCCGGCCTCCGCCTCCGTGACGATCGACGACGACGACGCCGTCGCTCGCCTCGCTGCCGGCATCGAGGGTCTGTTGGCTGCCGGAGACGAGGAAGAGGCCGCCGCGAAAGTCGGAGGAGCGACTGCTTCCGTCTCGGCTTCCGCCCCTTCCGAGTCCAAGCTGATCCCTGCCGCCGCCACGCCCTCGTCGCCCTGGGCGGCAGGGGCGGCGGGAGGCGACGAGTGGGGCGTGAGCGTCAGCGGCACCAGCGTCGGGAGCGACTCTGGCGTCGTTGCTGCTGCTCCTCCTCCGCCGACCGCCGCGGTCGTCGTCGCCGGAGGAGCAGCGGGAGGCAAGAGCTGGGGCGCCGCGTGAAGTTGACGGAAACCGACACACGCTCTACACTTTTCCCCGTCCCTAGCAGACGTTCTTTCCTTCCGATTTGACCCAGCTCCTTCTTTTTTTTCAGCCAAAAACCGTGTCCTTTTTCTTTTCCTTCTAGCACACTTTGACGAACCTGAGAGAATTTATTATTTGCCTGGCGCGTATGCCTTTCCATCGCTGCCATCAACATCAAAACCAACTACTGTCGTGCCCCGGTTGCGTTTTTTGTTTTCATTATTATGATTGAGAGAGAGAAAGAAAGAACGAGAGAGAACAACAACAGAACAAAAACAAAACAAACTGCCCATTCTTTTTCACCTACCACCACCAACTCCCGCATTTTCACTCACCAACGTTGTTGTTCCTCTCTTGGAACCCGAGGGGAGGAAGGAGAGTCCTTCCCCCCTCTTGTCTCTGTGAGGGGTCTTCGGCAATGAAAAAACTACTTCACCACCCACCACCGCCTTTTAACAACAACAAAAAGAAAAAAAAAACTTTGCAAACAAATACCAGTCGAAAAATGAAAAATGAAAAAATGTCTCTCTTTGCTTTCTTTGGTTCAGTGCGTTTTTGGTTTACAGTAATGACATTTTGTTTTTTGCTTTTGTGTTGCTGCGTTGAAAAGAAAGAAAGAAGGAAAGAACAAGGAAGAAAGAAAGAAAGAGGAGGAGAAAAAAACATTCATTGCTGGTCGGCGGCGATCAGTCCGAGCCTCTTGCTCAGTTCGAAGTCGCACGGGTGGTGGCAGCCCGCCCCGGGTCTCTCCGAGTCCATCGAGCACTCCCAGGGCGCGTCGTCGGGCCTCGAGGCCACCGTGGCGGCGTGCACGGCCGGGGAGACGTTGCGCCACTGGTTGCACAAAACGCACTGGACCCAGAGCTCTTCGTTGTTTGAAGCCGCTCCGTTGCCGCCTCCGTCTTCTCCTCCAATTCCTCCTCCACCTCCACCTCCACCCCCGCCTTCCTCGGCGGCCCTCATCCTCCTCGCCTGCCTCTCCCTCTCCCTGGCCTCCAGCGCAGCCTCCCTCTCGGCGTCCTCCTCGACCACCTCCCGCTCCAGCCTGCGAGCCAGCTCCGCCCTGCCTTCCAGCTCGGCCTCGACCGCCGCGACCACCTCGCGAGCCATCGCCGGGATCCCCGGTCCCCCGTATTTCCCGGCCACAATCCCCCCAAGGTCCTCTCGCGGGTCGTTGTAGGCCTCTGCGGCCCTGGCGATCCTGCGGACGTCCACGACAAAGTCCGCGACGGTGGAGTAGCGCGCGGACTTGGCTGCTCTTTCGAGGCGCTCAAAGTCCATCGGCGAAACTCCCGCAGCGGAGAGCACCTCGGTGTAGTCTGGCGCCAACGACTTGGCGACGGCCTTTCTGAAGGGGGCGAGCGTGGCGGGCGGGAGCGCCTTCCTGGCTGCCGCGAGGGCCGGGACGAGGACCCTGGAAGAGAGGTGCCTGCGGGCCATGGCTGCTTGCGGAGGGGAGGGGAGAGGTGGGGGAGGTGGGGGTGGAGGAGGAAGAACGACTCGGATCTGAGGTCGAGGTTGAGCTTGTTGTTGCTGCTGCTGCTGCTGCGGTGAAGCGGCGGCAGAAGCAGCGGGAGGAGGAGGACGGGGCACGTTGATGACGAGCTTGGTCTTCTTCTTGGCCGGACCGGGGCGAGGGGAGAGGTTGGACGCGGGCGCGGGGCGCTTGCTTGTGGTGGCTGTTGTTGTCGAAGGGCCAGCGGCGCCGGCGGCAATGCCGTCGTCGTCGTCACCCCAGGGAATCGCAGCGTCGTCGTCGATAGCAGGAGCAGCCGCGGCGTGAGCAGCAGCAGCGCTCGGCCCAGCTCCGTTCCCACTAGCTCCAACAGGCTCGTCAGCCCAGGGAATCCCCCCTTCGTCGATCTCGGCGAAATCGCCGTCGTTGCCTGCTCCGTCGTTGTCGTCGTCGTCGTCGTCCTTTTTCTTCTTCTTCTTCTTCTTCTTGTTCGAGGCCCCGCCGCCCGCGCCGCCTGCTCCCCCTGCTGCCGTCTTCTTGGCCGTGGCCGCGCCGCGGACGCCACCAGCAGCAGTGGCCTTTTGCTTGCCCTTCTTCCTAGCAGCGGCTGCCGCAGAAGAAGAAGAGCCAGCGCCTCCTCCTCCAGCGGCAGGAAGCGTCATCTTTTTCGGCACCGACAGCCCCGAAAAGCGAAGCCTGATCCCGCCACCGCCACCTCCGCCTCCGACACCTCCGCCTTCACCTCCTCCTCCAGGAACAGGAGAGACCAGCGTCGACCCTCCACCGATACCAGCAGCGGGATCAGAAGGACCGCCGCCAACTCCACCACCTCCTTCTCCTTCTCCTCCTCCTCCCGCGGCGCCGCGCAGCAACGTCCGCAGCGGCCTGCCCCGCACCGTCCTTCTGCCAAACCCGCTCCCGCCGCCCGCTGCCCCTTCCTTGGCGTACATCCCGTTGAGGGCCGCTACTTTATCCTTGTCCGAGATCACCAGCACGGTCGAGCGCTGCTCTCCCGAGGACAGGTCGGTCCACCGGATAGTGCGGACGACGCGGCGGTCGCCCTGCGCGGCCTCCAGGCGTGAGCGCGCGGCGCGGGCGGCGGCCGCGGCCGCGGCGACCTCCGCTCCCCCGACGGACGAGGCGTCGAGGAAGCCCTCCGCGATCAGCTCGGCCACGGCAGCGGCGTCCTCCCCGGTGTTTGCATTGTTGTTGCTTCCAGAAGGACCACCAGCAGCGCCACCAGCACCAGCTCCTCCTCCACCACCACCTCCAGCACCTTGCCTGCTCCTCGCCACCGCCGCCGCCGCCGTCGCCGCCGCCTGGATCTCGGCCGCGCTCTTGGGGGTAGGGTCCCTCTGCGGCGGGTCGTCGGGGAGCTGCGTCGCGGACCTCATCGCCCGGAGCTGCCTCTCCCAGATCGCGTCGGCGATGGCGGCGCGCTGCGCGTTGAGCTCGTGCGCTCCCACGCGAGAAACACGGGCGTATCTCGACCCAAACTTCTCCCCGAGCTCGCCGCCGTCGACCGCGGCGGCGGCAGAGAGATCGCGGATGTGCCCGATCCGCTGCCAGCGAGGCAGCTTGTCGACGCTGGCGGGCTCCATGCCCATCGAGACCAGGATCTCCTTAGCCTGGATCATCGACAGCCTGCGGAGGTCGCGCGCGGTGCCCGAGATGGCCCCGGCGTCGCGCCTCGACGTCCCCGGAGGCAGCTCGACGACGGCGCGCCGCATGTCGCGCGCGTAGGAGAAGCCTCGCCCGCGCCCCGAGGGCTCGGCCAGGCCCGTCAGCGCCAGGCTGCCCCTCTCCCCGTCGCGCATGATCCCGCAGAAGGCGTCGGTCAGGCCCCATGGCGTAGTCGTCACCACGTACTCGACGACGGCGGCGGCGGCATCGATGCCCGGGTGCAAGGCCGGAGGGATGCAGTCTGCGGCGACGCGCAGGTGGTCGGGAGGTAAAGCGGCGAGCCTGTCGTGGCTCCGAAGGCCGGACTCTCTGACCCTGGCATAGCCCGAACGGCACGCCTCGACGCCGCACCACTGCTCCGGAGGGGCCAGCCTGCGGAGCTCGCCCTCCACCGGCAGGATCCCGCCGGGCCTGAGGGCCCAGGCGCCGTCGTCGTCGTCGGCCCGCACGGGCAGGCAGTCGAGCTTCTCTCTGAGGCGCGCCTTGATCGAGGCCGGGGGGATCGCGGGGAAGGCGTCGCGGAGCTCGGAGACGCGGATAGAGGTCATTGCCTCGCAGGCGGCGGTGGCGGCGGCGACGCGCGCAGCGGCGGCAGCTCGGGTGGATGCGTTGTTGGCAGTTCCGCCTTGCTGTTGTTCGGCAGCGGCAGCAGCATTAGCAGCAGCGACCGCGGCGGCCGTCGCGCGCTCGGCGCGGGCAATCCTCCTCCGCAGCTCCCTTGCCGCGAACGCCACCAGCCTCGCCTCCTCGACGTCGGTCAGCAGCTGCTGCCCGGGGGCCGGGACACGGCACTGGGGCTCGTGCTGTCCGACCAGGATTGTCCCCGTCATCTCCCTCAAAGAGAGAGCGCCGGTCGAAGACCGGATCAGCAAGAAATCGGTCGGGCGAGGGTCGTGAGCGACGGCAGGGGCGCGAGCCAGGCTCGTGTCGACCGAGAGCACCGATTCCCCGGGCTCCACGGGCCCCAGCGCGAAGGGCCCCTGGGCCTGCGGCGCGAGCTGCTCGACGGCGCCCACGGTCCACCGCCGCGCGACCCCCTTTTTCGCCAGTTTCGCGCCCGAAGCGTCGGTCGGCGTCCTCTTGCGGTAGTAGGTCGCGAGCCGCGCGCCCATGCCCGGCCGGCTCAGACACAAGGGCCTCTCCTCGAGGTGCTCGACCAGGAGCAGGTGGCCCGGCCCCCTGGCGGTGAGTTCCCTGCGGCGGGTGAAGGCGCCGGGGGGGCGGGTGGGTTGGCCGCTGGCGGGCGGCGGGAGGGCCGAGGCGGCGGCGGTCGGCAGGGGCTGCACGAGAGGGAGGGCGACGGCGACCTCGAGCAGCAGAGGTTCCGGAGTTGGCGGAGGGGGAAGAGCTGCCTCGCCCCCGCTGGCCGCATTCGCCGCATTCGCAGCGGCATCAGAGCTCGCGGCAGCGACGGCAGCGACGGCAGCATCAGAACTCGCAGCAGCGACGGCAGCGACGGCAGCAGCCAGGGAAGCGCTGGGGTCGAGGCGAACCCCGCCGGCGGGGGTCCTGAGCCAGAGCACGGGCCTCCTCGCTCCCGGGGCGGCGGCGGCAGCCTCGAACTTGCCCCCGCCTCCTCTCCCTCCGAAGCCCAGCGCGCGCTCCCATAGCGCCTCGCCCGTCGTCTCGTTCAGGGAGATGTCTGCGAAGCGGGCAAAGAGCGCGTCGCGGCCCCCGGGGGCTCCACCGACCAGCGAAGAGAGGCGGACGGTGGCGACCGGGCCGAGAGGAGGAGCAGAAGCTCCTGCTCCCTCTCCTGCCGCTGCCGCTGCCGCCGCCGCTTCCCTCTGCCTCTTCTCCGCCGTGGCCGCAGCAGCAGCCATCATTAGCGCGCGCGCCCCGGGCGCCATCGGCGGCTTGGGAGGCGGCGCCCAGGTCCCGCGGGGCCTGTGGCACAGGTCGGATCTCGACGGCTGCTTCAGCGGGAGCGTCGACAGCGTCAGGGCAGGGTTGGCGTGTCTGACCTTCTGGAAGCCTGCGCCGCCGGGCCCTCCCCCGGCGCCTCCAGGCCCGCCGGCGGCCTTGCTCCTCCGCGGGGCGTAGGCCGCGTCGTTGGAGACGTTGAGGCGGTTGAGCGACGCCACGGCGGCCTGCATCGTCGCGGCGCGGGCGCGGTGGGCGGAGAGCGAGGGCGTTCCCGTCGCAGTTGAAGCAGGGACGGCGGCAGCAGCGGTGGCGTCGTTGTCGGCGAGCTGCTTCCGCTGCTGCGCCAGAAGAGCAGCGACGGTGGGGGCGCCCAGGGGAGGGGGGATGACCTTGGCGGCGGCGTGAGACGCCAGAGGCTCCAGGACGGCGGGCAGGAGGCGAGCGGAGGCCTGCGGCGGAGGAGGCGGGGGCGGTGGGGGGAGGCCTGCGGCGGCTGCGGCGGCGACGGCGGCCGCGTGGGCAGCCGCCTGCGCCGCCGCCGCCGTGGCAGCGGAGGCGACGGCGGGCCCGGCGGCCAGCGACTCGAACACGATGCCCGGGTCGTTGGCGTCGAGGATCAGGGGCTCGCCGGCGCCCCTCGAGGCGGCGGCGGCCGCCGCTCTCCTCGCTCGACGAGCGAAGGAGGAGGAAGAGCTGCTGCCAGCAGCGGCAGCTCCGTCGAAGTCGATGCGCGACTGCCACGGCGCCGGGCCCGAAGAGGCGACAGCCGCAGTGGTTGAGGGAGCAGAGACAGCAGCAGCAGAAGCAGAAGCTAGGTTGCCCGCGCGAGCTCCCCCTTTCCCAACTCGTCCAGCTCCTCCAACTCCAGATCCTCCAGCGAGCGCGAGGTTGGCTGCCGGCTCGGCGCCCCCCGGCGGCGGCTTCCTCGCCGGGGGCCGCAGGTCGAAGCGCAGCGTCAGCGGGTGCAGCGCGGCGGCCACGGCACGATCCCGCTCGGCCTCTTCCCTGGGATTGCGGAGCGGAGAGGGGGGCGGGAGGAGGAGCAGGCTAGAGGAGCGAGGAGGAAGAGGAGGACGAGGAACGGGAGTTGTCGTCGCCGTCGCCGCCGCCGTCGCCATCCCGCCTCCACCTTCCTCTTCTTCTTCTTCTTCTTCTTCTTCCTCCGAATCGTCCTTCGCGCCCTGCCAGTCCACGTCCCTCTCCCACTCGTCGATGTTGGCATTGGAGAAGCAGGCCTTGGGGAGGCGAGGGAGCTGGGCGACGAGGCCCGGGGCCGCGGGGGCCAAAGCCTGCGCCTCTTCCTCGTCGAGCTCTTCCACGTCGGCGGCGTCGGCGTCTTCGTCGTCGTCGTCGTCGTTGTCAGACTCCTCTTCTTCTTCGCTCTCTCCTCCCTGCTGCCTCTGCCGCTGCCTCCTCGCCGCGGCAGCAGCCCTCCTGAGCATTACGGCGTCGGCGCCGTCCTCCTCGGGCCAGGGCTCGTCGGCGCGCTCGCCGGCCACCAGCGCCGGCAGCTCGTCAGAGAAGTCGGAAGAGAGCTCGGCTGCCTCGTCGTCCTTCTGCCTCTTGTCGGCAGCGGCGGTCGCGGCGGCTGCTGCTGCCTCTGCTGCTGCTTCTCCCGCGGCGGCAAGCTTTTCCTCCGCTTCGTCGGCCTCCTTGCGCCTCTCGGCAGCCTCGGCGGCGGCCTCCTCCGCCTCGATCACGGAGGGCAGGGCGCGCGCCAGCAGGAAGGCGGCCTCGTCGTTCTCGATCGCGGCGGCGGCGGCGGCCGCGGCGACGGCGGCGCGGGCCGCGGCGGCAGAGGCGGAAGCCTGCGCCGTCGCAGCGGCGGAGGCGTCCGTAGTAGGAGCAGCGGGAGCGGGCACAGCCGTTTCCGTCGGCGCAGCGGGCACAGCAGAAGCATCGGGGACAGAATCAGGAACGGCAGCAGCAGCAGCAGCGGCAGGAGGCGCTTTCGCGGCGGCCTCTTCCTCCTCTTTTTCCTTCGCCGCCTTCAAAAGCCTCGCCGCCCGCGCCCTCGCCCTCGCCGCCCCGCCGGCCCTCCGCGTCGCGGCGGAGTTGCCACCGGGGAGCATCGACCTTGCCCCCTCACCGGCAACCAGGGGCTCGAAGAGACGGGACTGGCGCAGCAGGGCGCCGGCGGAAGCAGAGAAAGTCCGAGGAGCAGGAGCTGCTGTTGCCGCTGCCGCTTGCTGCCCCGCCGTCGAGGTCGACAGAAACGGGAGCAGGACCCCTGCCTCCGCCGCCCTCGCGGCCTGCTCGGCCCAGCTCTGGGCTCCGACGCGCCGCAGGGGAGCCATCGAGGGCTCGAGCAGCGGGTCCGGGCTCGTTCCTCGCTGCTGCTGCTGCTGCTGCTGCTGTAGCTGTTGAGGTTGAGGTTGAGGTTGGTTTGCCGTCGTCGTCGTCGCTGCTCCTGGCTTTGTCGGCGCGAACGCAAAGACGGGCGCCGGGGCTGCTGCTGCCGCTGCCGCTGCCTGCTGCTGTTGCTGCCTGGTCGCAGCAGCACCAGCGGGCTCGTCGGCGTCGTAGTCGTCCTCTTCGTCGGGGGCCGGCGCGGCCACTGCCGTCGCCGCCGGCGTCGCCGCCGATGGAAACGAAAACGCAAAGGCCGGCGCTGGAGCCGCAGGAGCAGCCTGAGCGGCGACGGGAGCTGCTGCGGTCGGCTCGTCCGCGTCGAAGTCGTCCTCGTCCGCCCCGGCCGCTGCGGCCATCGTGGGGGCCGCGACGGCGCTGTCGTTGGTTGGTGGTGGTTGGTGGAGGGAGCGAGGGAGGGAAGAGGGAAGTGAGAGGAGGTGAGAGAGAGAGGGTCGAAGGAGGAAGAAGAAAAAGAGGGAAAGAGAGCAGTGGAAAGAAAAAACATCTCTCACCGTGCCCTCGCCGCGCTGTCAAAGCCCCCCTGAGCAGGAGGAGCCTGCTGCCCAGCTTGTCCTTCCCCGTTGCCGTTGGCAGCAGGAGCAGCGGAGGCGCCGTTGGCGCTGGCTCGCTGCCGCTGCTGCTGCTCTTGGTCGTCCATGGCCTCTTCGATTGGGAAGAGCGAGATTCGCTCTCAAGCTTTTTCTCCGTTTTGCTTTCTTCTTCTGCTCGCTCTCTTTGCTGTTGCTGCTGCTGCTTCTACGCCTCGGAGCCCGTGCTCCGTGGTAGTGTGCAGCAGCTGCAGAGAGAGCGGGAAGGTGCTGCTCAGAGAGAAGAGAGAAAGAAGGAGTGAAAAAGCTTTCTTCCCGAGCGTTTTCTCTCGAGAGTTTGTGATCGAAGCGGGAGGCGAAGGGGAAAAAAAGGAAAATCGAGCCGAAATTTCACTTTTTTTTACTAGAAGCTCTGCAAGCAGAGCTCTCTGCCTCTCTCTCCCTGTCTCTCTCTCTTGCTTCAATCCAGCTCTCTCTTTCTCTTTGAAGCCTTTTTCTCAACTCCGCATTCCCGGAAGCGTCAGACGGATTCATCAAGCAAGGAATTGAGAACAAAGAAAGGCGTACAAAAAAACCAATTTTCCAATGCCGTCGTTCCATCGAAGCGGCCGCGGTGGAGGGGCGCGAGGCGGCCTCGCGTCCCGCTCTGCTCGAGCGGGCAAGCAGCGCAAGGGCCTCTCCAACCTCTCGACGGACGAGGAACGGTGAGAAGCGGCGGAGAACAGCTGGAGATGAAGGAGAAAATCCGAAAAGCGTCGACGAACGACGGTCGCTGGCCGCCGCCGCTTTGCTCACCCTTTCTTCTTCTCACCACCACCACCAAAATCCCCTCCCCCCCTCCCAACAGCGCCCTTGCCCTCTCCCGCCGGACCGTCCACGTGCTCAAGCTGATCTCGAGGGCCACGAAGGTCGCGCTCAGGCACGAGCGCCTCAAGATCTCGAGGAGGAAGAAGACGGCAGAGGAGGAGGGCGGCAACGGCGACGCCGACGCCGACACCGCCGCCGCCGCCGCCGCGGAGAAGGCCGCGGCGCAGCTCGCAGCGGTGGCCTCCCTGGACCCGGTCGACCTGGCCAGGGACGCGGCGAGGAAGGCGGGCATCGGCGTTGGCGACGACGAAAAGAAGAGCGAGAGCAAAGAGAAGAACAACGACGAAACGAAGAGGACTGCCGCCTCTGTCGTCGCCGCCCGGGTCGTTTCGTCCAAGGTCGTCTCCGACGCCGTGAGCTCCGGCAAGGCCACCCTCGACTCCCTGAGGGCGCAGGCCGAGGCGGTGGCTGCCGCGAGGGCCAAGGCCGACGCCAGGATGCTGAAAGAGGCGAAAGAGGTGAAAGAGGCGAAGGAGACGAAGGAAGAAGAGGAAGAAGAGGAGGAGGACGAGGGAGACGAAGAAGACATAGAAGCAAGAAACCACTCTTCTCCTTCTCCCTCCTGCTCCGACTCGGACGCCGACGACGGTCCCGAGGCAGCAGACGCCCTGAGGAGGGCAGCGGGCCTCCCCACGCTCGCGGAGAAGAGGGCGGCAGTCGAGGCCTTTGGGAAAGGCGGGGCCCTCGACAAGAGCCTGAAGAACAAGAAGAAGAGCCAGAAGAAGAAGAACCGCCCGGGGCAGAGGGCGCGGCGCGCCGCTGGAGGGATGAGCGGCGGTCCTGGAGCTCTGCCTCCGCCGCCTCCGCTGCCGTGGGAGGGCGTGGAAAGGGTCGGGGCGCTCGCGGGAAGCGGGGCGGAGAAAAACAAGAAGAAGAGGGACATGAGCAACAGCAACGGCGGCGGCTTTCCGTCGGTCGACAAGAGGCCCCGGATCGCGCCTCCCCGCGCCTCTTTCAATTCCTCTACTGCTGCTGCTGCTGCTGCTTCTGATACGCTCCGCAAGCCCGCGAGGAAAGCGCCCCCGTCGTCGAACAACAGCGCGGACCCCGGAGAAGGGCTGCACCCTTCGTGGGCCGCGAGGAAGCGAGCCGCCGACGCCGCCGCCGCCGCGGTCGCCGCCTCAGCCGGGAAGGCGAAAAAGATCGTGTTTGACGATTAATTGGCTGTAAAAAAAAAAAAAAAAAAAAAAAAAATTAACAAACGACGAAGACAAGAGAGGGAAGCCACTAAAAAAGGCTCGCGCACAAGAGAGAGAGAGATGTAGACAGACGGAAAGCGAGAGAGAGAGAAGAAGAAGAAGAAGAAAAAAGAATGAATGAAATTGTTTTAACAAAAAAAAGCCAAGCTCGGAAAGAAACCGAAACAAGAAAAAAAAGACCCCCCACTCTCACAGCCTCTCGATCACCGCGGTCACCTCCTCGGGACTGTACAGCTTGTAAGTCGGCGCCACGCTCGCGATGTCCACGTTCGTGCCCGTCACCTTCTCCTCCATCACCTGCTTGAGCGTCGACAGCGCCAAGCTCTCCGCCTCCGCCAGCGTCAGGTCCTCCCTCCACGCGTCCTGCAGCGCCGCCTGCGCGCCCTCCGCCCCTGCGCCGATGGCCCTGGCGCCGTAGGCCACGTAGGTGCCAGAAGGGTCCGTCTGGTAGAGCGCTGGGCCCTTCGCCGGGTCCCAGCCCGCCAAGAGCAGCGCGACGCCAAAGGGACGGCTCATGCCGCCGCCGCTGCCTCCGCCGTTGTCGTCGTCGTCCTCGCCAAAGGCCAGGGCCAGGTCGCAGAGGGACTGGGTGACGGACTCGACGGGCATGGGCTCGTTGAAGGAGAAGCGGTGCTGCTGGGACTGTGATGGAGGGGTTGGAGGGGTTGGTGGTGGTGGAGAGAGGTGGAAGAGGTTGAGTGAAAAAACGATGGGATTGAAGAAAACGAAGAAAGAAAGAAAAAACTCGACGCTCCCTCTCCCCCCTCTCAAACGCCTCTCTCGCTTCAATTTCTCTCTCTCTCTCTCTCTCTCTCTCTCAATCGCCACTTATCGATCTCGCTCACCTGCGTCCTCCCGTGGTCGATCAGCGTCCTCGCGTCGGCCGTAAGCCCGCTCATGGCGCAGCCGACGTGCTCGTCGATCTCGGCGACCTTTTCGATGCTCGACGGGATCAGCAGGGGCGACGTGACGCGCTTCTCCGCGGCGAGGACGACGCCCTCCTTCGTGCGCACGCCGATGGCGGTGGAGCCGAGCTGTTGTTGGTGGAGGTGAGATTGGCATTTGGAGAAGAGAGGCCGTGAGAGAGAGAGAGAGAAGAAGGAGAGAAGAGACAAGAGCTGCGAAACGTCGATCGACCATCGATGGCCATCATTCCTTCTCGTCTCGTTTTGTTTTACCTTGATGGCCTCGATGGCGTACTCGACCTGGAACAGCCTCCCCTCGGGGCTGAAGGTATTGACCCCGCGGTCGTACTCGGAGCGGGTGAGGAACATCTGGAAGACACAGAGGCGCGCAGGGATGAACGAAGAAGAAGAGGTGCGAGCTCGAAGAAAAATAAACAAAAAAAAGGTCTTCGAGCAATCGACGACGAAGTGAGCTTTTTTTCCCCCCTAGTTTCGGGACCGACGTTGTCGGTCGAGGACGTCACGTCTTGGACTCCAGCAGGTAGGGCTTTCTCACAAATTCTTCTTCTTCTCGCCAACCTTCCCACCAGGTGCGTTTCTCCCCCATCCCTTCCGTTTCAACCTCGAAACCGCCGTTGGGTCTCTCGGTCACTCGAGGAGCTTTCTCTTCGTGCCGGTGCAGCGACGAGAGGGGCAGGGAGAGGGAGGCGTGAAGCGCGAGAGAGAGAACGAGAGAAAATTGGCGACGTCGCATTTCTCGACGAGTCAGCTTCGTCTTCTTTCAGCAGCTTCCTCTGTTTTCAACCCTGACCTCTCTCTTTTCTTTCTCTTTCGCTTCCAAACAAAAAAAAAAAAAAAAAAACAGCTCCTCCTTCCTCCTCCTCTCCAAAAAAACAACAAAACATGGCCGACTGCGGATGCGCCCCTAAATGCGCCTGCGGCGCTGAGAAGATCGGTGAGGAGTTGTTGAACTTTCTTGTTCTCTTCCTTCTCTCTCTCTCTCTCTCTCTCTCTCTCTCTCTCTCTCTCTCTCTCTCTCTCTCTCTCTTTTTTATCTCCCCCGCACCCCCACCACACCCC